>JAABUP010000433.1_pt1 | contig 92838 bp, 126 predicted proteins | sample 5559201 | NCBI WGS metagenome assembly JAABUP01 (sample SAMN10711887, study PRJNA513373) | rock metagenome | isolation source: Antarctica rocks | place: Antarctica | reverse complement strand
CAAGCTGACTGTCTATGAGCTCATTTCCCTGCAACACTTCTCCAAGCCCACCCCATTTGTGCTTGGGCTTGCCGGCCTCTTTCGGGGCACAGAATGGCAGGTAGTAATAGTTGTAGGTCTCCTGTGGGTTATCGTAAGGACCGACCTTGTTCACCCACAGCCTGACCGGCTCTCTGTCCTTATACTGCAATCGCAAAGGGAGACCACTTCGCTGTCCACAACAATGTCTAAAGTCGCAGCTGAGAGACATCGCAAAAGTTTGGACTTGGGACTATATATACGGCACACCTTGTGGCTGTGCTCGTCCGCTTTCACCACTCCGACACACGCTATGCAGCACAGAGCGAGCACCCTGATCCCTCGTCGCATCCCTGAGGGTGTGATTGTGCAGAGACTACTGCTGTGAATCACAGATGCAATGGGCTATGCCCATATGTCAAAACAATAATTGCGTTGACCTCGAATACAGCGCTCCGATCTGAAAAGCCAGCACCAAACAGATCAGGATCGTCAGGACCAGGTGAACACAGGCCCCTACTGCCTAATATGGTGCAGTGCCTTTGCAGACACTCTAGCTGAGCACAATTCTGGCAAGCGTTGCCTCTGGGCGCTTGAACCCTCCTGGATGCAGCTCTCGTGGTGTCTGTGTTAGGCGTATGCATGGCCGTAAATGAATTACGACGCCGTCAATCTGTTTTTCGTGTGTGCGTTTGTTTTGCTGCATTGGTCAGTGCACGGTGTTATGCGCCTCGACTTGAAGCGCTTTGTCTTTCACCTTCGCTGCACATCGTTGCATTCCAGCGCACGCTTGGTGCGCTCTTGCAAGAACCGTGCAGCTGACTCACATGACGTCTCACCAAGTCAAGCCTCTGCAAGTGCGCTTTGCTTTGGCTAATTTGGCGCCGCTTCGTGCTGGACGTTGTGTCTGAACTTGTCGCATTCCCTACAGGAACTCTGTTTGCAGACAGTTGCTGCAAATTTTGCTGTGTCACCTTCTCTTGCATACCTTCCTGAGGCTCACTTGAGCAAGCTTATCAGCCTTCTGAGTTTGGAGCTGCCTCTCGAGCTTGCTGGCACCGTAATCCTCCATTCCCGTCATTTGACACATCCTTTCTGTTCCAATTGAGAAGCAGTTCTGTTCAGCAGTGTTAAGCTTGGTTTTCAGGTCATAGACAGTGAGGACTATTGGCAGCGCAGAGCCAACAGCCGATGGAGCAATTGCCAGGCAAGCCAAACTGGTACACTCTACACAAGGGCAAATGCATGTTTTCAAATCTTCTTTATGTTTTCATGCTTGCAATGTTGCTTGACTGTTGCTTTTGTCTTTGGTGCACAGGCCTCAGGCTACTGTCAGTCTTGGAAGCAGCTGTATTTTCAGCGGCACTTAGAGGCTGAGCTGGAAAAGTGGGTTTGACAGCAACTCTTATGCTGCTGGAATTCAAGCACCGTTTTTGTCCTGCTTGTTGGCATGGAGATTGTGGCCATTGTTCACACTCACCCAGATCCACATGTGTGCCCTTTCAGATGTGCAGCTCGTTGCGCGTTTGGTAATGCTGCATTCCTTCTCTGCAGATTTGACCCAGCCACTTCTGACATCAATGACCTGAAGCGCTTGCTGACATTCTCCTCCAAGTTTGTGAATAGCCTACATCTGCAGCAGCTACCCTCACATCTGGATCTGCAGGTCATCTTTGATGCAATGAGAAGGTGGGACAGAGTCTGCCAAACATTGTATTGCCAAGGCACCTAATCACGGTTTCTTGCGTCCTGGTAACAATGCATGATGCACTTGTGAAGGGTGCCTGCAAGCCTCCTTAGTTGCAAGCTTGTGCAATCTCCTTGTGTGGCTTCTGCATGCTCCCTTTTGTAGCCGCAAGCACATTTGGCACCTTCTGCTGTGCACATTGAATGGCTACTTCTGTACACCAACAAGTCTTGATGTCTATCTGTGTGTTTGCAGTGGTGTAGCCCATTTCAGCTTGACATATGGGTTGAGAAACACAGGCATGAATTATGACAGAGCCATGTTTGGCATGAAGCTGTCAGACTGCAGATCTGTAGCAAAGATGCTGGAGAAGTCTGAGACGCTGGTCACACTTGCTCTACCGGGCAACCTGCTAGAAGATGACAAGATACGCATGATAGCCAGTGGGCTGGTGGACAACCATTCTGTGACAGACCTTGACTTGAGTCATAACAAGGTAAAATCAAGCCAGATGCAGGCACTCATTCTGTTCAGAGTTTTACCTTACTGCTCTTGTTGCCAATGCATTGCTGGCATGCACAACATCACAATCAGGCTGCCAGCACTCTCTTCCTGTGTCTGGAAAGCTTTTGTGTATGATGGTGCAATGCAGCATGTTTTGACAACGCCCACCACCACTGAATCATCCTGTGTCAGCACAGATTGCAGACAGAGGAGTGCGGGCTCTAGTCAAAGTGCTGGACAGCAACAATGTTGTCACGTTCCTGAATCTGCAGGACAACCAGGTGGGTACATGGCCACATGCACAATCTGCTTGATGTTGCAGCCAAGGCCGTCATGGCCCTGTCTTGTCTAAAGGAGGCTGCAGCTTACAGCTTGAAAGATACACTGGCATCAAAACAACATACGTGTATCTGTTGGCCGATGGCAATTTTGCGCAGCATGTGAACAGATTACAGCACCTTGTTGGGCCCGGCTGTTCCTAATTCCCACGTAACCAACTGGGAAGGTCTATGCCATTGACAGCGTTTGTGTCAACACAAACCCATCAGCTTTGCTTGGGCAGCGTAGACACCCTCCCTCTTGTTGCAGGTGCACGTGGAGGGAGGACAGGCAATTGCTCGAGCAATGAAGAGCAATCATTCCCTGGTCTCTCTCAACTTGTAAGCCCTTACCTGCAACCTCAAAGTGTTACAGTCTGATCAAGCTGTCACCTGCAACACAGGGCACAGCTCAGCATGCCTTCTATGTCTACTGATTTTTGCATTGCACTCAGTCCCACCGTAGCTGCTGAACGCCTGTCAGTGTAAGCAGCATCTGTCAGCATCAAAAGACACACGAGCTCTATCCCCATTCTATGGTTGCTTGCCAGGCGGCTGTTTGTTATCCTCATCACCATTGCAGGTAGGCCAGTCAGCGTTGAGCACCATTGTGTTTCTTGCTTTTTTGTACTTGACTGGCCGTTTTATGGTCAGGGTCAGCAGTCAGCAGTTGCAGTGACATTTGCAGCAGAGGCTGGCTGAGCAGTAGCCTGCTTTTTACATTTGTACTTACCCTGATGTATATCAGCCCTGTGCTGTCATGATGCACAAGCGTGCTGGTGCCAAGAGTTTATGGTCTGGCAATTTACCTGTTAGGCTTAGCAGCACATAGCAACTCAAGGATAGGTGAGCTGTTGCTATGCATGCACGCATGATGTTATGCATCCTGCTGCAGGTACCCTGTTTGAGGAGAGAGGCACAATCCTGACAGTCTTCATCATATGCTATGCCCTTACATCCTATGTTGGCGGTTACATCTCTGGCAGCTATTACGCCCGTCATGACGGCAAGAGCTGGATCCGTACCATGATCATCACAGCCACACTGTTCCCAATGCTGTTCTTTGGCATCGCCTTTGTCCTCAACACGATTGCCATTGGGTACCACTCGTTGGCTGCTGTGCCCTTTGGCTCTATAGTTGTTGTCCTACTGATTTGGATGTTCATCTCCATTCCCCTCTGCCTTCTGGGCACTGTGGTGGGCAGAAACTGGAATGGGTGGCCTGACAACCCGTGCAGGGTCAAGCGTATCCCCTCCCCCATTCCACAGAAGAAGTGGTATCTTACCGCCCCTGTCATTTCACTTGTTGGTGGACTGCTGCCCTTTGGCAGCATCTTCATTGAGATGTACTTCATCTTTACGTCCTTTTGGAACTACAAGGTATATTACGTGTACGGCTTCATGCTGCTGGTGTTCCTTATCCTTACTGTGGTCACTGTGTGTGTCACTATTGTGGGCACATACTTTCTGCTCAATGCTGAAAACTACCACTGGCAATGGACATCGTTTCTTTCAGCAGCCTCCACTGCACTTTACGTTTTTATGTACTCCATTCACTACTTTATGTTCAAGACGAAGATGACTGGCTTTTTCCAAACATGCTTTTACTTTGGTTACACGTTGATGTTCTGCTTGGGTCTTGCAATCATGTGTGGAGCGCTTGGGTATCTAGGTTCAAGTATGTTTGTCAGGCGGATTTACCGTAACATTAAGTGCGACTAAGTGTAACAGATTCAGGATGTGAATTGCTGTGTGAGCTCTGGCATAAAGTCATTGTTTGCAAGTGACCACTGCATTTACAATTCACAAGTCTGCTGCAGCCTAATGTGTGTGCGTGTGAATTTCTGTTTGTGTTTCTGTACCGGAGACTGTCCAGCGAGGTGGGGCATACACTCGGGTGCCTGTTGACAATACAACAATCTGCGTGCAGTCGAGCTTGAGTGAGATCTGACTGCAAAAGGCAGTCCTTACGGGCAGGCTGTTGGGCGCTAGCTGCTACTTCAGGCGCATGGAACCTTTATCAGCTTCGGCATGGGCTGCGCTGAGCCCTGAAATGCTTGGGGAGGTGGTGTTGTGTGTTTCGGAATACACGGAATACGGCGCGTACTCTAGAACGCGCGGAACAGGCCTACCAGCATTCCAGCTAGTCTGCCGATCATGGCTTCAGGCAGCAAGTCAGTCGATAACTGCAGTGTGCTGCTTTATGTGTAGATCAAGCTGGCAAGTACATATGATTATGAACATGCAGGGTCGTCGGTCAAGCATTTGCAGCTATGTACGACAGCAACTGATCTGCAGATCGGTGTAACGCTGGCACAGTATACTGCCCTTGAAAGCCTGCGCTTAAACAGTAGCAGCTTTACATCAGAGTGCTTGGCAGGCCTGAGCCACTTTCAACGTATTAAACGGCTGGAGATATGTGTCGAGGAGATGGACGCCCTCCGGAGTGTGTTTGCGCTGACACACCTGAGGGAGCTGCGTCTGCAATTCTGGACAAGTTCTGATCAGCTTCAGGACACAAAGCTGCCTTGCAAACACTTTGCACACTTGACGTCGTTGGACATAGAGACACTGGCAGATGAGCCTGATGATACCTTCAACTATCTGTCCCAGCTGCATGGTCTAAAGCACTTGAGATTATCCACTGCAGGGCCCGTGGGCTTTGACTTCAAAGCTTTATCAAACCTACAGTATCTGAGTTTGGTCAGGCACTCCGAGTCAACCATATCAGCACTGCAGTGGGTAGCCACCTTGCAAGACCTGGATATCGAAAGTCTACCTGCTGATGCAGAAATCATATGTCTTGCCAAGCTGACTCAACTGACTTCCCTTACTGTGACAGCCCCTGATGCTTCTGGGCACCCTGTCTGCCACTTGTCATCTATCATGCAGCTCTGTTGCCTATCAAATCTCAAAGAGTTGTATTGTGAACTCATTATTGATGGTGTAGTGTATAGTGCAACAAGGTACATAAACTTTCCTGCAGGCAATGACATGCATGTCTCGTTGGCTGGTTCACCAGTGACTTTGGTGTTGAGAGTCCTTTACTCAGTCTGACTGCAAATGCATCTCAGGAAGGATCTTTTGCATATTTGATAGCATACACAACTTGCAATGCTGTTACCCATTGTGGTCATAATCTGCGTCACTGGCAAAAAAGCTGACTGCCAGTGCAGCGAGCCAGCTATGCATGCCACGACCATGCTGAAGCATTGGTGCCACTAGGAGTGCAGTACAAAACTGTCACTGTACGTGTTTCGGAAGGGTTCCCAGCCACCATGCATGAGCATTTTATCTTGTTCTAGCAGGCATGCAACAGCTGCATTTCTAGCTGCTGGGACTGATCCAGAAATGTCAGGCTTCTGCCACTCGTCTTCTATTGTGCTGTATATTAAGGTATCATCCAATGGTTGCAAACCGCTACCATCTTCTCTGCAGGCAACAGGCAGCACACCTCAGCTTAGCAGCTGACCAATTGCTTGCAAGCACCGCAGCAGCATATTCTGGAGTCAGGCAGCTGGAATGCGGCTCAACAACTCACCAACAAGATGGAGAGTGCTTGTGAATATTCCAGCAGAGCATTGGAAAACACCCATATGCTACTTGCATATGCATGTCAACCTGTGCAGCACCTGAGGGGCGTCCAATGCTGCAGTACCTGTAATAAGATTCTCCAAAGAAGACAATGTCTTGGCCCATGAGAACAGCAGTGTGTGAACATCTGATGTGGGGTGTTTCTCCTTTGGGGTGCAGCTGTGTCCATTGCATTGTGCTCAGGTCCAAGACCCACAAGTCATTCTGCATCTGCCCTTTCTGAGATGCCCCTCCAAAGAGATATAGCTTGTCGCCAACTGCTGTGACAGTATGCAAGCCTCTACAGCATGAAGAAAACACAGTGAAGGAGGCTTGATCAACAAAAACTGATGCATTCATCAGACAGCACAAGCAAAGAAGGACATAGTGCACAGCTCGCCTACCATATGGCATGCAATGGCCAGCGCTGTCTGTAGACTTGCATATTGCACACATGCTTGTGTGTCAGCATTGAGGTATGTACATCACTGGGCAATGACTGACACGGCATACCTTGCATCTTCTTCTGTCAACTGCATTAGTGCCCTACACTAAGCTGCACTGCATAGCAGTGCATGATACTGTCAGGCAATCTGCATTTAATCCTGCATCTGTGCAGGTGCAGCCATAATGAACGGCCCTCACAGCAAGCCTATTGTCTGGTAGCCAGACAAACAATTCAAGAAACACCAGGCAGGGCCTCACCTGGCAGATGGGGTGGCACCCTGGTTGCCACTGACTGGCACCTGCTTCAGCTTGGGTTTCTCAGGGTTGGCCACATCAAGCACCAGGATGTCATTCAGGCTTCTGTGGGTGTGTATGTAGACCAGGTTCCCCACAGCTGCCGCCTGGAAGCGTGAAATGGGCTGTAAGCTGATCCCTTCCTCGCCCTGCATGGTCATACTTCACTCAGCATGCAACAAGGTACCTTGCAGGAGCTTCCTGCCTTGCTGAGCTGAGTCTACATGCAAGTGTACAATCAACAATATACCTGCATACAGTTCAGGTGGCACTGAGCATTGTGAGGGCATATTGATGTCTGTCCTGGAGGTGCCATGAGCAGCAGCAGCATGAAGGTCAGAGCTGTTGCAGCCATTGCAAATTGCTCGTCCGGCTATGCAACAATGTACCCATATCTTCAGGCCACATGCCTACTCATGTGATTGCTGATGAACAGATTGTCAGGAAAAGATCTGAAATGAGGAGCTACACGGGACTGTACATACATTACTAGGGAAAGACATGCAATAAATGCATGAATGCAGGCCTGACATTACCATACTGTGTTGTAATGCTGACAAAGTTGCAGCCAGGCAGTCTCACATGCTAGCACATACAATCCCAAAATGAAGGTCAGATAACTGTAGCTAGCATCCACCTGAACAGAGGTCTCACTCCATGTCCATGTTTTGAGGTCCAATCGCCAAATGTCATTCAGTATCTCCCCCCCATCCCCCTTTGAGCCTGGGTCCCAACCCCCAATCAGCCATATGTAATCCCCTACACACACAGCTTGGGAGGCTATACGTGCCTGCAACAAAGCACCAACATCATCAGCAGCATATTCTGATTTGGACACTCGTGGTAGGGCAACAGTACATGAGCAGACAAATGTGTACTTTACATTCAATGGCTTGTTATGTCAAGCAGAAAGGTGCAACTGGCACATCCAAAGCCTGGAAGCCTTTTCTGTAGCAAGCAACAGCAGTACCGGTTCACCAGCTTGCAGATGCCTGGGCTTAAATAGCTTCACAGAGACGCTATGCATGTACACTGTTATGCATCAGCTGTCATGGATGACTGCAACACAATCAAGACAATCCAATTCACATCTGAGCGATGAATGGTTTCTGAGCCCATGGCAGGACGATCTGTCTTTTATGTGTTGCGCATCATAGCTTTGGTCGCCACAATAGTTTTTGTGCTAATATGAGTAATTGGTTGTCACTACAGATGCAGCAGTTGTCAACAGGCACATGGGCAGGCTATACCCGGGGTAGTTGGGAGGAGCCCATGTTTGGCTGGCTCCAGCTGCCCTGCTTTAAGGAGAACACCCAAGCATCATTGGTAGCTGCTCTCTGCTTGGCTTCATTCTCTGTATATCTGCAGAGCACCTGTCATTGCGTTGGTGCACTTGTGTAACGTATTTGTTGTGGACAATGTTGCAAGCAAGGCAACTTACATTATGCACAACACAGATTCTGTGCAGAATTGAGCAAGTGCATGGGACAGCAAGAGCAGTAAGATTGCCCAGGCTTACCCTCCAAATGTGAAGGCCTGTGTATTGCCACCAATGGGCATGCGTGCAACGCAATGACCAGATCTAGGAGGCAAGGGCTTGTTTGATGGCTGGTCCGCTACTTCCTGCGGTGACACATACCACACTTGTTGTCATGTGCGGCATGCCAGGAGTGCGTCGATCTGCACTGATCATGAGAACTACCTACCTGCCAGCGCATTTCTTGGGTCGTAGCTGATATGTATACGCAAGTCTGCAACGGCTTTCTACAACCAGATCTGCGTTGAGTGATCACGCGGTGGCACCGCCAGTTGCGGCTTGACACAGAGAAAGGTTTGACTTGCGACACATACACCGACATCAGCTTGACAGCTTCTTTCTGTCCCGCTATGCTTGCAGTGTCAGCTTTGTCAATTCCAAGAATGTTTATTCACAGATGCCTGCCTGCAATCCGAAACGCTCGATGATGCGTTATGTTGAGCTCGCTTTGTTGAACGCTCACAACGCTTGCTTGTGAAGATCGGCATACATTAGGCAGGCGCTACTTGATGACGCCTGCCGGCGAGATCGTTGTGGAGGTAGGAGAGCTACACAGCAATGATGGCAAAGTCGCATGTGCCCTGTTTACCCCAGAGCATGCAGCAACATTCCCTGGGACAGAAGCGGCTAAGCAAACGATGGTCCCAATCACAGACTTGAAGGCCACTTGTCGTTTCACAGATCTAAAGAAGGGTTTTTATGCCATTGCTGTTTTTCACGACGAAAACGACAACGGAAAGCTGGACACTAATTTTCTGGGAATACCAATTGAGGGGTCTGGCGCCTCCAACAATGCTCAAGGCTGGATGGGCCCCCCAAAATTTGTTGATGCCAGGTTCGAGTTCACAGGCGGCCAGCACGAGATCAAGATTGACGTGAACTATTGGAAAGGGTTCACTGGATACTACTGATATTGGCTGTGCCTTTGAGCACAACTGCTCAGGGTTGTAATTGGCGGGCAGGCAAAGACAGCTGTGATGCACTTGTATGAACCACAAATATTGCTGTACAAGAAGTGTTTGTTTTTGTTTTGCTTGAAGAACCCATATTGCTTTGACTGGAACATTTGCCTGTGTGCATGGGAGATCAACCCATTTGTGCCCTGTCTGACAACAATGACTGTTTCTTTATTTGCTTTACAGCAAATTGCTGTATACACCATATTGCTGCTGGCCTTGAGGCTACTCTCCTAATGTGTTAAGCGTGATACGTTGTGTTTGCTAAGGTAATGAATGTATGCAGAAACAATACCGATGTACGAACTGTCTTGTCCATGGGTTTTTGAGCTTACTTTCTGATGTGTGTACTGCCAGCATTGTACGGTTTAGCATGATCAAATGTTATGCTGGCTGTTGCAGTGCTTGTAATATAGTGTGCTGCTGTTAGCTACTTGGTTTTTGCGAAAACGTTTACCACTAGCAGAATATAGCAAATATTCCCTCTGCTCTCTACTAGGTTTGGTGCACGCGCGTCACGCACAAAATGAGGCACAAGTTTTCTGTGCCTGCAGCTTTCTGTTGGAGGATTGTATCTGCGTCACAAGCAGCGTCCATCTGCTGGTGTAATATGACATAGAGCTCACTGCCGAACGCTTGTGCAGATTACAAGGATGCACAACAAAATTGCAGATAGCATGGTATAGCAGATATCCCATCACAGCGGTAGCGAGGAAGCAGACAATTCAGCGGTGCGTCTTGCTAGGAAGGTGTGGGCTGCTTGCTCACAAAAACTGTTGCAAACTGATAGATGGCTGACCTTGGAAATGTAGAAGGTTCAGGAGTGTAGATGATGCTCAACAGCTGAGGTAAACACTGTCATATGATAGACCGTCTCTTGTCACGACACTCAAAATCATAAGATACATGCAACAGCGGCCCAGTGGATTTGGAGCATGGAGTCGCGTTGCAGCTTATTCATCATATACCTATACAGCCTAAACCTGTACAGCCTGCCTGCTGTTGACACTTTCATTAATGCCATGATGACTACTGTCTAACACATGCCACTGCATCCCCAGTCAGACCCACATCCTGTCTCTATACATATCTATATAGTATACAACAAGCCTAATAGGGCAACACAGACCAAACAACAGCAAACCTGAATATGAAGCTTCACAACAAGCAGGACAGGAGTAAACATGCAGTGACATATGCGGCAGGGTATCACCAGTTGAGGTTCTCATGTATTGCACACTTCTGGCTTAGTAATGTCCTGCAAAAGCAGGCTGCCCAACTTCTTGTGCTTTGCGCTGCAGATCCTCCATTAGCCTTGTGCGCATGCTATGCAACTGAGCAGACGTCAACTTTGGTCCACCAGAACTCCACAAAGCCTGTTGCATTTTGCCGACCTGCTCGTGAGAGGCTTGCATCAGATTGGCCCCTACCTGTCCTCCAGTGATGGCTGCTATTCGCAAGTCCCTGCATGCCCCAGTGCCCCTTTGTTAATCTTGCCGGTTATTAGCTGCTGCAAATCTAATACTACAAATCCACACAGTGCATCAAAGCACTGCAACAGCACTGAGCAGTATCACGTTCATATGCAGGAGGTCACCAATTTGACATGCATCTTTCATGCATACATTGAGGCAGCACAGTGTCAGTCCATTAGTAGCTATGACTGCACTACGCTGCTGGTACAGCAGTGCTAGTGGTGCCTGCCATGAGCATGCACAGCAGCATGAGCCAGGCCTTGCGTCATAGGTGCATTATGGGCTGCGTCAGACACTCACCCTTCCTTCCTTTGCCGCACTTCCTTGACAAACTCAAAGTATGCCTTGACCTGTGTGGCATACTCGTTCTGGGCTTCATGGTCGTTTTCCATGTCAATCTCCTTGTCATAGTCCAGCACCAGAGCAGGAACACCATCAATGAAACTGGGCATACCAGGCGACAACGAACTGTTCAGGTACACCACCTGCATTCACCATTAAGTTGTGCTTGTATGTGATTGCATCTACACCTTGGCAAAATACCACATCATTCAGCAGATATCGAGAGGCACATGGTGCCACTCTGTACATGCATAAACAACAGAGACTTGGTATGCAGCAGCTCTCATGCGAGCATTCAGGGTCTGGGATCCTGCAGCGCCGTTACAAAAGGCTTGCATACTAGTGCACTGCTCTTCAGCTGCCTGCGTCAAAGTCATGTGAGGTGTGACTGCTGCCTGGCGGCGTCCAGTATGTGCAAACATCTGGAAGCAGAAGCTAGGATGTGAGAATCATGGCAATGGCATGGCAACAGCTGCTCCCTAAAACATCTCCCCAATGTAGAAACGCGGTATTACTGTCCCCAAGCGTTTCTGAGTTTAGACTTCCAGTGTAGGGATGACGTTTCTGAATTAAAATAGAAGTTTCGGGATTGCAAAGAGCTGCTCTTGTAACAAGAGTCTACCTTGCCCTGGATTGATTTAGGCTCTGGGACTGCATTCAGCCTCAAATGCCCTGCTGCCTTCAGTAGATCATCAGGGGTGATAGTTGGGTGATGTGATGCATAGCTCAGCCAGTCTTCATGCTTCTGATGCAGGCCTTCAAGGTAGTTGAGAGTGACGCCACCCTCCTCAGCCCTGTGTCTGCGCTTCAAGCGGTTCATGCAGATGTTGGGTGTAGCTCTCAGGTAGATGAAACCATCTGGGATGAGGGTTGGTGATGCCTGAACCACGGGCTCAAACCTGCAAGCAGAGTGACAAAGTGCCATGGACCACTCTGCATGTTCATAGGATAGGTAAGGCAGGCATTTGATGCCCACGTATGCACAGACAGATATGCCTGTGTAGAGAAGCAAGCCCAGAACAAGCGGCACTGCAGAGAGTTGCACAGTCTGGCATAGCTCTGCTGTTCACAGTTTCCAGGCGATCACAGCTGATAAGCTCATCACCAGTATCGTGTGCAGCATGCTAGCAGGGGGCTCCAGGTCAACGAGTACAGGCCCTGATGCTGCATGTGTTCTTTGTTGCCCATGCAAAGCTCACCATGAATCATAGATGTTCAACTCAAGGTCTGACATCCACTTGGCCTCGTGCACTGCCCGCACAAACACCATGCGATCACTGAAGACAGAGCGTTCCAACAACCTGAAGGGTCGAATGCCCGATTGTGTTTCCCTCTCCTGCGGCAGCAGAGGTAGGGACTTAGCCATGTGCTTCATGGTCTACTCAGCCAGTATGCACACAATTCTGCTTGAAATCCTAGACAATGCTGAGCAGCACATACACTGCTGACACTGCAAACTGCTTTCAATCACACGTTACTGCTGCGCAGATCATGGCTGGCCTGATGAATTCAAAGCACTGCATGAAATGTCGCGGTCAACAGGAGTGTAAATGAACACATGCTTTGAGCCATACCTGCATCATTCTGGTGACGAACACATAGTTTTGAAAGGTGTATGCAAAGCGTTCTTGGTCGTTATAGAAGGCCTGTAATACATTGTGGTGCCCATCCCCAATGTCCTGCCATTTGTCAACAGGCTCAGGCACAACCTGCACCCGCACAAAAGGATCAGACCCAGAGCTTGGCAGCTATGCTGCATCTGCGGCTCGCAACTGGTACAGTACATGCATTATGTCTGACGGGCTTTCAGCAGATGTGCATGCAGCTCAGGCAGTCAAACAAGGATACAATTCAGCAAGCCAGCTGCTTGCATCTGCCATGCTGTCCAATGAACAGGTTCAAGTACGGCATATTATCACATGCCCGGTACCTCTAGCATGCCATCTAGCTCAGGATGGCCTTGAGCAACCCAGTTCAGGAAGGTGCTCTTGCCAGCACTAATGTTGCCCTCGACACAAAGAGTGACACGCCCAGACTTACGGCTGGTGCTGGGCCCCTCTGCATCTGCCACCTCTTCATCTACCTTTTGCTTGATGTCTGTGGCAATGACCGAACAGTGGTGGCTTCGGATGCCAACTTTCTCCTGCATATGAATGCATGGCTTACACCCTCTGGCCAATTGCAGCGACTGCAGAGCAGCAGTTGTGGTCAATTGGGATAATGCACCTTTTCATGAGGTTACATGTTAGGAGATTCAATTGAGATGATGCACCGTTTTATGAAGTTACATGTTGTGGAGAATGAGAAACAATGTCCCTGCTTGTCACACTGGCAGCAGCCTACATGCAACAGTTGCAAGACAATTATGCTGGAGCTGTCTCTAGAGGGCCAAATGCATTGATTAGTCGCACATGTACCTGTAGGTACTGCCTCAGGGCCTTAGCATCTTGCTTATGCTCAACCTTGAACACCTCTTTCAGGCTGGCAACGCTGGACAAACCTATTTTGAGCAGCAACTGCTCATTCTTTGGCCCCACTCCATGCACACAGCGAAGGTCTGTGGAGGAGCCTCCTTCTTTTGGCTGAACTTCCTTTGTTTTGCGGCTAGGCCGTCTATCGGCCTTGAGTGGGTATGTGCTTGTTGAAGCTTCCCTGTCTGCGGCTCTATGCTCCGACTCTGACTCGGATACTTCGGACTGTGTATCAGTTGAGAAGTGAGGGTGCTGCGTGGCTACTGACGACCGACTTTTTGCGCTTGCTTTGTTGGCAGTCTTGGCTGCAACAGTTGCTGCTGTGATCAGGCTCCTGGGTCTAGACGAGTCCAGCGGTGCTAGCCGGTATCGGGGCCACGGCTGACCAGTCGGCGATGCCGCTGGCCAAGTAATACCGGGAATGTGCGTTGCTGAGGAAAGAGGTCGAACTAAAGAAGCATAAATCATGCCAATGGGGGCCTGTACGTCTGGTGACGACTTCCTAAAGGCGGAAGCTGCGAGCTGCCAGCAGGCTCTCTGTGTCATTGATCATGCATGGGTCGTGCCGCTGACGTGGAAAGGTCAACACGCCGAAAGCTAAGTCTAGGAGAAGGCAAAGCCATGGCGTTGCAACCATGGCGAAGAAGAAGCTGTCACACGCCGAGTCACAAATGACGGCGTACATGTCAGTGCGTGTGTGAGTACCTGCTTTGAAAGCCCACACCTTTGCCTGGCAAAGTTTGCCAAGACTTTGCGTTGCGTACACTGCTTGATCGGCGTCTGAAAGCTGCTAAAGCTTTGCTCTTGTCTTCTCTTTGCTCTGCATCAATGACGGTCCGCATCAAGTCTGTACAGAGCAACCAGAAGGTCAGGAAAAGGAAGCAGCCCGGAACAAAAGAACAGTCCCCTGCTCCTCCGCCAGGTATTAGAATGAAACCAGCGCAGTCCATCATAAAGCGACTTACAGTATTGTTTGCAAGCCGATGTGACTGACATTATTGCTGGCAGTTGGAGGGGACGACGACGACTTTGCTCGAATAGCTGTGGAGGAGGTGTATGACCAAGGCGAACCTGACCAAGAAGAGACAGAGGCGGCGGAGCTCCCTGACTCAGCACAAGTTCCACCCGCAGCTCAGGCAGCACAAAAGCCTCGCAAGAAGGTAGGCTGCCTTGTTTGTTGGACTGTGGACGTAGTGTGCAGCTGACACAGCTCTTTGTCATTTAGAAAAGAAGAAAGGGCAATGCAGCGTATCAAGATGCTCAAGCAGCAGCTGCTGAAGTAGCCCAGAGCAGTACTGAGGAACAAGCTCGCTGGCTGTGGGACAGCTACAAGAATGCAGTCGGCGAAAGTTTTCTTGAACAAGAAGCACTCACAGGTACCACATGTGTGTCAAGCTGCTTTGCCAGAGTTGTGTAGCTGGCGCTCCTTGCATGCTCCGGGCATGACGTAGTGCCTCATGAGATGTGCATGTGCAATGCATTGCAGTGACCCCTGGCGACATGCACAATTGCGAATTCCATTGTGTACACTTTTGCTTGTAGGTGAATCCATCGTTCAGCTTTCAGGCCATGGGTCCTTGGAGGAGCAAGTGCAGGCTGCAGTCCCTGACTGGCAGCAGGCTTTCTGCAGCACATCTGGTCGATCAAACGGACTTCCCAGTTGCCTACTCATCTCACCAGCTGCCCTTGGGGCTATTGCCATGATCAAAAGCTTTCCTGCCTTCAACAAGGTAAGATCCTGTGCCCTTAACAGGTTGTGTCATAAGGATGGGACAGCAAACTATTGACTCTGTCCATAGGCTGATACAAAAGGGACAGGAGCAAGAGGTGGTCTGCTGCCTGTCTTACGTCTGCACATTCTCACAGATGTTGGCTCATGACGTGTGCTTTGAGTTGCCACGCCGTTAGCTGCTAAGTTTGCTTGTTGCTGTGTAGCTACCTTGGCAAGGCTGGCATGGAGCACTGGAGTGTGGCTTGCTGCAGTGCATTGCGACCTGTGCACAATTGTGAATGCCAACAATGCTGATGTGGCTATGCCTGCAGGCTTGCCGAATTGCCAAATTGTTTGCAAAACACATCAAAGTGGCAGAGCAGCAGCAGTACTTGCAGCAGCACCCGTTGTGTATTGCAGCTGGCACACCCAACAGGCTGTGTAAGCTGGCAGACACAGAGGCTTTGCAGCTGAGTCAGCTCCAGCTCGTTGTGCTGGATGTGCAGCAAGATGCCAAGCAACGGTATGTCTATCTTTTCAACTGCAACAGCATTACAATGAGACAATGATGCAGCAGCTTGCAGTTGTTCTGTGGCTCTGCCACGAGAATATCGCTTTGGACAAACATGATGGTCAAGAGGATTGTGCTGTGGTTTGCTACCACTAATGTGGGCAACATTGCAAGCTGGGTTTGTGCCTCTTGCACATCACAGAATAGCAGCTGTTTGAGGCATGCATGCAGATGCAGCGTCCACTTGTAGCATGTTTTGACAAGCTGACTGCAAGCTGAAACACAGCAGCAGTGCTTGTGAATTGAGCTCATCAATTTTGCATGCAGGACCATTCTGGACATGCCGGAGACCAAACGGGACTTTTGGGCATTCTTCAGCAGGCATTGCCAACAGCGTTTGCAGACAGGCCTGACGAAAATATGCTTGGTCAACAGGTCAAACAAGTGATTGCCTTCAACATAAACAGAAAGTACACAATGTCAACTTGAACTGATTTGTCTGTGTGGACATGTTGTGCGCAAATCATGAATTAGTGCGCAGCGTTGAACTGGCGAACGGCATCATGCACCTATAGGTGTAGCTACATAGGTATTCTTCACCATTAATCAATCAATCAATCACTTATCTCATTGTACCTTATGAGGATGTCAGGCTGGATGCAAGGCTGATAGACTTTTTGCGAAAAATTTTGCATGCTTCATGTTGGTGATACGTTCTTGGTGTACACTTGCCGGCTAGACCTTTGACCCGTTGCTGCGCTGCCTTCTGAAGTACCTGAGGTTACTAAGCTGTAGGCACTAGCTTGACCTGAATATAAATGGGTCAACCGTTGCTTTGCAATACACTACGATCAGAAAGCTGTTGGCAGGGCACGGCGCTGAATGCTCAGCAACTTATCCATCGCATTGCAGCGCAGAGCAGCTAATATAAAGAGGCGTATGACCGCGCGGAGCCGGCTGACACAGCGTCTCAGCTGTACTGCATGACTTGACTGGGACTCGTGGTACAGAAGTCCGTTGTTGTTTCTTTCATTACCGTCTAGCTGTCAATCAGCAAGCAGGGGCCAAGGGTACGTGATGTCGCATCACACTCATGTAATCACGTCCATACTTTCTCTCTGATCCAATAGCATCCACCTGCAGTAATCAGGACCCGACGTAACTTCCTTGCTGCACTTTATCTGGACTGTGAACCTACTTTCAGAAATGCTTGGGCAATCAAACCATCTGGCTCAGAACCTGCTGCTTGTTACAGATAGGTCAGCATGTTCTGGCGTGTGCCCAGTTACTCTCAAGCCAGTCCTTTGGAGGGCATTCTGGACAAGCAAAAGTTCATTCTGGAAGAGTTGCTCGATGAGGAGGATCTGATACAGGTGTGATCAATCAAGATCAACAAACAAGCTGCAACATATCTTCATGTCTGCATCAGGCATTTGGCACACTGTCATTGTGTGCAAGCCTATTCCTTTTCCTACTGCCCACCGTGAAAGTGCAGTGTGTAAAGAGCTTCAAATTTTGATATCAAAAGTCTGCTGAGCTGCAGCAAAGATAGCACAATACATCTCAGCTTGTGCTATCCTCTTGTGCAAGGGCCAGATGCTCAGGAAGGCAGTTCAAATGCCTGCAGAGACTGTGATACCAATGTCCTGTGGTTGCCTCTGCAGGAGTGCAAGGCCCTCAACGGGCGTCTGCTCAACTTTCTGTTGCAACCAGACAGCATAGAGCAGCTGATCACCTACTTCACAGTGCAGTCGCCTCTGCCCCCTGGCCTAGATGAAGCAGAAGTACAGAAACGCTGGTCCAAGTTCCCCTTTGCTGCCTGCGAGGTCTTCTGCTGCGAAGTGGATGCCATCTTCAACACTCTGTTTGGCAGTGAACACCTGATGGCAAAGATGTTCAGCATTGTGGGTACAGATAAGCTGCCAGACATCACTCTGTCTGGTTACTTTGCCCGAGTGATCAAAGTGCTGCTGGTCAAGAGGAACCAAGACATGATGGATTACCTGTACAACCATCAGCAGACGCTCAGCCACCTTGCCAATCATCTGGAGACCACTTCTATGGCAGAAGTCGTGGTCTTTGTAGTTGGAGCTGCTGAGTTTTCGAGCAACTATGCCACATCAGACAGCCTAAATTGGCTCAAACAGACGAACCTCACTCAGGAGATTCTCAACCAGATGCGCTCAGGCAATGCAAAGGACGCTCAGAAGAACGCTGCTGCTGTGCTGGCTGCCATCGCCCGCAGTCAGATTTCTCCTTTGCTGAGCAACATGTCAAACTCCTCCTTCCTAGATCAGCTGACAGAGTACGCCTTCACCAGCGATGCACAGGTCTCCTGTCAGGCCTTGGACGTCTGCATCGCTCTTCTGTCGCCTAAACAGGCCCTCCCCAACACATACTCATCCCCAGGGGATGCAGGCGTACCCTCCCCCCCTACCTCCCCACCCGCAGACAACGAAGCAGACAGGCACCTGAAAGACGTCACCATAGACAGCATATCAGCATACATCAGCAACATCAGTGATAGCCTAGACGTGCCAGACTCAGGCAAGGTCCTAGAGACACCCTTTGGGATGCTGAAGCCGCCCCTGGGCTCACTCAGACTCAAGCTCGTCGAGCTGCTCTCAGCCATGCTCAGACTCGGCAACTCGAAAGCCGAGGAGAGCATCATCTCAGTGGGAGCTGCAGAGAAGGCTCTCTCGCTGCTCCTGCAGTTTCCCTTCAACAACCTCCTCCACACACAAGTCACCAGCCTCATCTTGCATGCCCTGGACAGCGGCACACCTGCAATTGTTGAGCATCTCTTTGACACTTGCAAACTGCTGAGGTGGCTCACTCAGGCGCCTGAAAAGGTGCAGCCTGCCCCAAGGGATGGGGACAAGAAGGCCTCTGACAGGCAGCCCATTAGGGCCGGCTACCTGGGCCATCTAGTTCTTCTGGGCAACAGGTGATGCACTGAACTTCTTGACCAGATTTGCCTCAAATCAATGTTTCTCAAAGAACTTTAACAGTAATAGAAATAGCTTTGTTGATGCATCAGCACTGCCCACAGCATGCTCAATGCTCTTGCGATGCCCATGTGCAGGTTGCCAGATTGTGTCTGCAGTGCTCAGACTAAGGTCAAACCTGTTGTGTTGGTCATTACTTTGTACTGGAAATGCTGATTGCCTGCTGCTCTTCATCTTGTCAGACATGTAGCATGAGATTGTAGGTTGAAGTGGGTGTTTCTAGGGTGGGTCTGCCTGACAGGCTACACTGCTTGCCAGTGCCTCAGCCTCATTGCAACACTGGTCTCACTGTCCTGAGATCCTTGCAAGCTGATGTCACTGTCTGTGCATGAGCAGCCACACTGGTGTGTGACAGACTGAGAACGTCAGCTCAAATTGCATCATGATTGTTGTATGTCGCAGGAACACCCAGCATGTTGTCTGGCTTCAATTTTGACAACAGCTGACTGCTTGAGAGGGATGCTGTGTTTTGCCATGTGCAAAGCAGCAAGCAAAGCTCATCATCATCTTCAGTGTGTCTCTGATGCAGAGAACAGCATGTCTGAGAGCATGCCTTGAACCAAGGCAGTCCTGCTGCTGCAGTCTGATGACTCAACTGCAGCACAGCAGGCATACATTGTAGATCCTCACCGGTGTTGATTCAACAGGTCACAAACAGCCCATTGGCTCAATAGTGTGAATCATCCTGACCAAGCCAGCTGGACTGGTGCAGGGTTCTAGAGACAGGAGCAAAGCAAACCTACAACAGATGCTGACACCACCCATCATGTCTGGCAAACACACACAAACACACAGATTTTACTATACTCACATTCATTGCTGAAACTCTGAGTGCTTGTGAGCAGCATCCTGAGCATGTCCCTCTGCCATTGCAGCCTTTTGGAAGCAAGCAGCCGTCGGACAGACATCCGCACTGCCCTTCAGGCCAGCCCTGACTGGCAGAAGTATGTGCAAGGCCCCTTGGGGGAGGCCAACAATAGGCAGGATGTGATGCAGTGGGCCTGTGGCAGGCCCTCAAAGGAGACCCTGTCCACCTTCAAGAGCACTGATGATATCATGATTGATGAGACAGATGCTCCTGAAGAGGGGTCTGTCAACAGACATCTGATGAGGTATAACAGCCTTGAGGATGATGATGGCGATGTCTCCCTCCCAGCAGATAAGGTACAGCTTCTCTCCAAAACCGTCTTCCCCAATGTAGAACTGCATTTTCACTGTCCCCAAACGTTTTGGGGATTAGATATCCATGTTAAAATGGACATCCCTGAACTGATATAGATGTTTTGGGATTGAGAAGAGCTCATGATCATCTGCCATGCCAAGATACATGTCACGTGCAAGCATGTGTTGTCGATGTGCCCATGTTCTGGAGCGTGTGCTTTTGAATGATGCAGTGCAGCACGCTCTGGCTCATGGTTAGTCACCATCCTCATTGACAAGACTGTCGCATCAACAGGCACAATCACTATCTTTTGCGGCGGTGTTTGCAGCAGGCACAGCAAAACAGGTGGCTCTCTCGGTGGTATGTCTCTGCAGAGCAGACTCCAGCAACAGTCACCTTGATCTTCTGATACAGAAATGCGTGTCATTCTTTTTGTATATCTAGCACCAAAACATTGTCACTGCTAAGGTTGCAAACTACCACAACAATACATAAGTAACGCATTTCACTGGCCTTGTTGGCCAGAACATGGGTTTGTCACCCAATGTGCATCAACACTCAGTTCCTAAACGACAGTGACAGCGTTTCAATGGTCGTCACAGGGCATGACTCATGTATGTGTGGGCAGCTGCTCGTCATCACAGGACATGACTAATGCATGTCTGAGCAGCTGCATGTTGTCACAGGACATCACTCATGACTGTGTGAGCAGCTGCTGGTGGTCATACCTTACATGCATTTGCAGGACTTCAGTGAAGCAGCAGATGCATTGGGGTCGCTAAACCTGTCAGAGGGTTGGAGCAGCCTCTCGCTCAGGTCTCGGCACTCAGAGAGCGGCGCTCAGGATGCTGAGCTGCGAGCTCAGAGAGGGGACCCCTTTGAGGACAATAGAAGCCACCGAGAAGCTGGTCAGGAAGAAGAGGAGGACCAGTACGGATCTGCACAGTCGGTGAGTCAGTGTGGCGCTCCACTTCTGTTGTCCTTGTGGCAGCTAGCCAAAGGCAACCCCATGTCTCTGTTGCTCCCCTGCTGACATACACCATGTTTGGATGTATAAACACACAAGACCAATTTGGCGCCTACTCTCCAATGGGATTTTGCTGCTGACAAGCCAAATTCAAAACGTGCTGTGTTGTGTTGTTTTGTGCTCAAGCTCAAAAAGATCAGCACGTCAGAGCTGGGCAATTGCGCTATTTATTGAGCCCATTTTGCAATGTACTCCTGGTCAGGGTGTTATTGTGGCTGTTACTGTGGCTGTTACATGTGGTCTAGTCACCAGAGTGAGTCATTCTTTTGCAATGCTGACTTGAGGACCAGTCTGATGTTTGTAGGGTTTCAGCTATGAGAACCAGTCGACAGAGGTCACAATGGATGTCAGTCGCTTCTTGTCCAGATTGCTTTCGCCCCCTGCTAAGGTGTGTGAGCCTCCACTCACTGTTCAGATTCTGGTTCAGGTCGCCCACTTCACCTCTTCCTCCTCCTCAGGATGGAAGCTCAGATCAGCAGTCTCGTCTCAATGCATGGAACATATCCACTGAACCACGCAAACCCACTTTGCTCAAGGCCATCAGTCACTAACCTTCATCATGCCTGGCTATACATGCTGCTGTGCATGTGCTCTTTAGGCAGCAAGTCACACAATGCATGCATTCCAATGGTGTAACGTGGTATGTGTTGCTGTCCCACCACATTTGAGTCCTTACCTGAGTCCTTGTTTGACCTGGGGAGCTGTTCTTACATATACTCACAGGGATTAGCCCAAATCTGTGCTGTGTGATGATCCTGAGCTGCTGCCTACTGGTCTGCCAGACCTGGCATGCTGCTTTGCCTTGAAGGGTACCTGATGCCTGTGTTGCTTGTTGTGGTGGTATTGTACCTCCTCTCCCAGGATCAGACAAAATCTGCTGCAGTGATGAGTTGGCAGGCACGCTGCCTTGTCAGCAGCAGCACAACAACCAGATCTTTGGGGCAGTAGACTTGTCTGATTGTTGTGCTGTTGCTGACAAGGCAGCGTGCCTGCCAACTCATCACTTGAACGCGGTGCAAGGGTTGCGACTGTGCACACGATGTGACTTCAGCGTGTCTGGGAGGCTGATTGACGACAGTGGTTTCAATGTTTGGTGCTCATATGTGTAGGAGGATTCCGGCATTGATGATGATGTCTTGGTGATGACTGAGGACTATGATGACCTAATGGACGAGGATGTTGTTGTCATTGCAGGCGCTCACAAATCAGGGGTAAGCGCACGTGCTGACTGATGGCACAATTTTGTTTAGCTGCTGTGTGTGCTTTGCATCAATGGAGTGTCGGCACTTCTGCGTTGTGTATAGAGGGGGAGAGGGGTAACATTCTCCTTATCTGGGATGTCAAAATGAATTTTTCAGTATTCACCATCAACCATACCAGTGGTTGCTGATTGGATGCCAACAACCATGTGCAGCAGTGCCTATGCAAGGGTTCATCAGCGTGCATGCAGTCAACTTGACTGAGTCAAGTCAAGGCACTGCATATGTGCATAATGTTGCCTTCATGCACTCCTGAGCTCTGGCACAAATCAAAGTGATCTTTGCCTTTTGTAGGACCATCGCTCACACGGCAACAGCAGTTGGGCAGAGTTTGATAATTTAGCAACAGAGCGCTCATCCAGGCTGAACTCAGCTGAGTCAGCTCAGAGGCCTGAGTCAGAGTCAAGCCCCTTTGCTCAGGAACAGCGCCCCAGCACTGCTTCAAGCGGTGCTGGGGGTGGCTGGGCTGCCTTTGGGTCAGACCCCCCTGCTTTCCCATCCAACGACTCCACCTTTCAGGAAGAGTCTGCTGCCTTTGGGGATGAGCCAAGCAGTAGGCAAAGTCATCAGAAAAGTAGGCAGCCATCTGAAGACAATGCCCAAAGTCCTCCCTCTGCATCCTGGGCTGCCTTTGACGAGCCAGAGCCCAGTCCAGCTGACAGTATGTCTGTAGGCAGCACTCAGCAGGGCCACGGTGACACATCTATAGCAGACAATGCTCAGCACAGCAGGCCTGACAGCACACCAGCAGCCGAGCAGGCTGATGAGAAGCCCTTGCCTAATGCCGCATTTGGGGAAAGCAATTACTGGAGAACACATCCGCTAGACCTGGTGGATATTGTTGATTAGTCAGAAAACGTGCATGCAAGAGGCTTTGACCATCGTGGATGTGTCATGGAGGGATGCTGCAGAAGATGCTGTGGGTCGCCTGCTGAGTGAGTGGTGAATTGCAGAGGCACACCATGCTTTGGGCAGCTCATCCTTGCCAACATCAGTGTCTGCTATTGAGCAACTGTGGACCTGCTGAAACTGTGGTGTTATGTCTAGGTTGCCGTTCAGCTTGCCTGTGCTGAGTAGTTTTCAAGCCTCTTATGTACTATAAAGCAGCACGTTATGCTTGCAGTTGCTTAGTATCAGACAGCATACATTTCGTTGATTTTGGACCAGGTGCTTAAGAGGGGTTGTGTATCGATGTGTGCACAGATATACGGACGAAACGGGGATGTCACAGCAAAAGTAGGAGCATGTAGTGACTTGATTCAGCAGTGCAACTGATTTCTTGGCAAACCTGGACGTCACCATGCCCTTGATCACGGTATACTTTTGTATTCACTCTAAACTTCATACCAGACCTACGGATTGCAATTGTGGCATCACAATGTGGTGGAAACAGGTGCTTCTTTGGCATCATTGTCTCGAACATCAGCTGCATCCTGCATGATACAATAGTTCTTCTCCTCTTCAGGTAGGAGCACAATCAACACTGGGAATTCAATCACTGCTTTGCCAGAGAGCTGCTGTCTGAGGAATTTATCTATGTCCAGCTGATGGAACTCGGGCTTGTTGGCCTGCGGTGAATCATGTCTCAACTGGTTCACTTGGAAATTGTAGGCAAGTTGTCTAGCAGCAGGCAATGCAGCATGCATATGCATTGCAGTCCCCACAACAGACAGCCAAGACTGTACAATATACAAGACTGCAATGCCTAACAAACCGCCTGCATAAGACTCTTCATGAAAACAAGATCTTCTCAGAAGACATGGCTGTGACATACTGATGGTGCGCATTGCCTTGCAATGTGAATTCAAGCACCCCCTGGGCTATTGACAAAATAGCCCTGTTAGAACTGCATACAGGCAAAGATCTCACCGGACAATGCTCTTTCTTCATCAATATCTGCAGGTTCTCCAGACCTGCTTCTACATACAGGCGGAGCGCATGCCTCTTGACAGAGTTGCCGGGTGCCAAGCTGATATGCTGCTGTAATATCTGCTTGAGTGGTGTCTGTTCAGAGACCCTCAAGTCATGCACTGACTCATTGGCAGCAGGGAAGTGCCAGTGTATGTGCCAGAAGATTGTCCTGCTGCGCCGATCAAACCTGCTGCTGTTCTGTTTCCTTCGTTGCATGCCGGGAGGAAGCAACTCATACTTGATACCCCGCCGCTGTGCCTGATTGATGCAAAAGATACTCAGCACAATGAACTCAACGTAACATGGCAGACTGCTGGTCTTTTGCGCTTGAAACCATTTGTTTATCACCCAGTCAGTAACAGCGCTCTTGCATCAGGATGGTGCTTGCAGCTAGCACTGTTCTTGTGTGGCGGCAAGATGCCTCAATGACAGCTTGAGATGCGCTCTAGGACATTTGATGCACGTTGCAACAGCGACCTGGACTCTGTGCATCCTGTTGTGCTGCAACTCTGCCAAAAGCTGGAGATTGTTGAACAATCCCAGCATCATAAATGATATCTGACAGGTATCTGTTTGCAGAAATACACCGTGTTATTTGGTCATCAGCAGGGCCATACGTGTGAAGAACTTGAGACTAACAAAGGTGGTATCACAGAGCAGAGATAGACTGTAAAATGTGCTGCTGCCCAGGAGACCCAGCAGAGTTTTGATAACATAGATGCATAAGGGGGAATCCTGACCTCGTCTACAAAGTTTTGCAGGCCCAAGGGTAATTGCCTGGCTGGTCTCGGAGCTTCACTTCGCTGCGCAACGTCATGCAGACGAGCAGCCTCTTCCAGGAACTTGTAGTCTGACAGCAGCTGCCGTTCTGTGAAGTCTGACAGAGTGACCATTTCTGTGCGGCTGCGCTTGCCGGTGCATGCTTTCTCCTGTTTGTGAGCTTTTGTGCATGCTAAGCTGCAGGTCCTCATGTCACAAGCTGGGCATCTGTATCTGTGTGCATGCTCATGGCACTGATGACACTGCTGCTCTGCAGGCAAATATGCTTTTGACACTCACAAGCAAACCAGCAAGCGTATGTAGGATATTTCAGCAGTCACAGCTATTGCCTCACCTGGCGGTATGTCAGGGGTTGAATCAGGGGGCACTGCAACCTCGCCTGTAGCTACCGGCATTGACGCAACCTCTTTGAGTACAGGCTTGGGCCAGCTGTCCAGCGGGATGGGCGGTGACTGAGCTATGTAAAGCAATGGTCAGGAGGAAAGGTTGAGCTTTTGCCTCAGCGACGGCAACAATTGCCGTTGGAGACTCTCGCCCGGAGAGTACGTTGATATTGTGCGCACCAAGCGCTGGCAAGAGTGGTTGAACAGCAGCGTGCGTTATGGCCAGCTCAGACCTGAGTGCAGTGGCAGGAGTTGCGCTGCGCAACTTGCGCAGGGATGCTCAAGCGATTGCAAAGCAAACTACACATGTATGTCGGTTCTAACTGTGCGAGCTTTATTGACGTTGCCTGTGGTGTCACGCCGCTGGCTATGGTTCCGGAGCAGGGCCTACTCGACGATAGACGATAGACGATAGACTCGACGATAGACTCGACGATAAACAACATTGTGCTTCGAATTCGGCGACTCGGATACTTGAGGCACCATCCTTTTGCTGGCAATGAATCCACAATGTGGCAAGTCTGAGCTGGGCGATACTTGCCGCTTGGCTTCGCAAGTCTACTTTTGCGGTGAGCCTGCTCTGATATTGTCTGTCCGACTTGTATCAGCAGTCTTGTGAAGCTTCGACGGTTGCGCTTGCCGGCATATCGCATGTGGGCGGTTCTAGACTTACAGTGACAGCTTCTTCACAGGTCCTTCCATATCAGCATTCGATGAATGAACCCAGCTGATGAGTGGTTCAGGTACGCAAAGACTTTGTCTCATTGACTAACCAAATGATGGCATTCCTTCTGGTGTTGTCATTGTACTTATGACAGTCTGCGACTGTGACTTCAGCAGCCATGGCTGGTCTAGATGATCTGGACTGATGTTGTTGCTGCCTGTATTGCAGGCAACAGTCATGAGCGTGGACACCTCAGCACCTGCTTGTGAACGTCCTGCATATCATGTTGAGCATCTCTGCACGTCCCTGCAGTCATGTTGGCGTCCACACCAGACGCTTGCACCCCAGTCATCGCATGCGCCATCCCTTGAATCGCAGAACACGCAGCTCAGCAAAACCAGTGTCTGTATCAGGCTTGTCTGGCAGTGATGGGATCGATCCTCCTGCTAGCCAGCAACAGGCTGTTTCTCGGGAGTTTGAGCAGCTCGGCTTGTCCAACAAGGCAGTCAGCACCATTCTCAGAAAGTGCCCAAGTTACCTGAACTGGGATATAGAACATGATCTGCAGCCGGCCATGCAGCAGTGGCACAACGAACTTGGGCCAGATCTGGAGAAGGCATTGCGGCGCAATCCACGCCTGCTGACCAGCACAGTGGCTGCCTGTCAAGACCATTACTCATGGCTGCTGTCCATTGGGGTACAAGACCCTCAGAAAGTCATTTTGAGGGAGCCTCGCTTGTTGGTGCTTAAGCTGAAAGGACTGCAGGACAAAGTCAATGCTTTCATGGCAGCTGGCAGATCCCTTCAGCAGGTAGTTGCTCTTCTTGAGCAACACCCCCGCATACTGCTCATGCATGCCCAATCGCTGCAGGAGAAGCTTGAATTTGTGGCTCAGATTCTTGAGGTTCCAGTGACGTCATCTGACGTGCTGGAATTTGTGATGAGAGTACAAGGCAGCTGTTGCTTGTTCAACTCAAAAGTTGAGACCCAGAGGGAAGGCATAGCATTTCTGCAAAAGATGGGCGTTTCCAAAAAGGGACGTGCAAAGGCTCTCAAGTTCAACGTATGCAGTCTGTCCCCTGTTGAGATGGAGCTCAGATGCCAATACTTGACTGATAGACTTGGCCTCAGCACTGAATCTTTGGCTTTCGTATTGAACAACCAGCCAGTGGCGCTGCTTTTGCAACCTGCACGTATTGACATCAACCTGAAGCGGCTTGAGGCTCGAGGGTTTAGTGCTGATCAAGTGCAAAACATGGCCATACGGAAACCAACGTTGCTCACTTCCAACTGGGACACTGCACTGCAACAGGAGAAATGGTATGCTCTGACGAGTATTGTGCATGTGCCATTGAACAGACTTGTGAGCAATCCTGCTATCCTGCACGTAGGCCTGGAGAATCTGCTGGCGCGCTGGCAGTTTCTGTCTCAACTAGCAAGTGCAGGCCTGCTAAAGAATGACAATCCAACAGACATCCTGTGCAGCACTATTGGTAACTCAGACAAGACATTTGCAAAAGCCCTGGACTGTCCAGACAGGCGTTTCGTGTACGATAAATCTTTCAAGCAGGCTTGTTTAGCACGCTATGTCCCCAAGTTTCTTGATGTTTGAGGTCGAAACAATGTTCCTTTCCCAGATAATGTTATTTGAAAGACGTAGTTGATTGTTCTGCAGTGATCTGGCTCGTACAAACATTTACAACAATGATTTCTCTGTTCTGTTGTCCGTGCTGGCCTGATCCAAATTGTGCCTCAGCTCTTCACAAGGAATGTCCATCGTGTATGAACAGTGCCTGGAGGAATTTTCATTGCAGGGTTCCTGTGCCTCAACTGGGGCTATAGCCTCATCAGCTTGTAGTGTAGTCCGTGTGCGCTATCAGGAGATCAGAGTGGGACGGTGCAAAACATCAGCATTGGCAATGGTGATGGTCAAACCACGTGGTACACCTGCAGAGGTTGATCTTTGCAGGATGAATACGGCAGCACTTCACAGAGCGCTGTGAGCTATCATTGCCAGGTCTGGATCCCTGTTGACACAGCATTGTAGGCAATGTATATACACCCAGTATATCAATTGCTTGGGCACATGTGGGGAACAGAGTCCACGTGACTACAACAAGACACAATTGTCGAATGCAACAGCATTTCTCAACATCATCCTATGTGCCCGTCCTCAAGATCACGCCTGTTGCTGCTGTGCCTAGGACACCAGTCAACACATCTGCATTGGTCGACAGGCCTTACAAAACACTGGACCACCTTGGCGCCATACACACAATCATACAGTTGTCAAAGAGAATGCCGCCAGACAGGCAGCTTATGCACTACACTGGATGCGATGTAAATATCTGATTGGCATGACTGCATTGACACAGGTACGCAACAGGGTACAAACATGGAATATCGCTTAGTTAACATGCATTGACAAAAGGTGACCATGCAAGCCAACAGCATCACATGTGAAACTCATCCAGGCCACACCAGCTGAAAAAATGACCAAAATGCACTGGTAGTACAGGCATGGTGTAGCAGCATCAGGCAAAGCAAGCACCTGATAACCGAGAGCAGGCATTCAGCCCCTGGCAGGCCATTATGCAGGCCACAGCCCCTCCTGCTGATGTCACCCTGCTCAGCTGTGTCAGGAACGATGCTATGCCCAGCAAAAAACGGCGCCAGACTGGCAGTTCAGTGATCTGAGCCTAGTCACAGAGCTGTGTTCAGCTGGCTTGTCATGCAGCTTGTCATGCAGCTTGTCATGCAGCCTGTCATGCAGCTTGTCATACAGCCAGTGGTGTGTCAATAACCCGAGACTGGGCAGCTCCTCAGCGGCTTGAAACTCATATCAGTGGCTTGCTGCGAGATATGATATGTGACATGCTCAGTCACACATCATATCTGGTGATCTTTGTGCAAACCGCAGCCAAGATGGCTCTGCACCACAACCCTGAGCTTTCGACAAATGCGCGGAGGATTTCCACGTGTGGTTCCCGCATTATTGTCCGTGCCTACCCAATTGATCGTTTGGTATGACGCCTTCGTGTGGTTTCGGAGCTCGACCGATGCAGCGTTAAGCCGAAACCATGCACGGAGCTTCTGCGCGCTAGCTGATCCGTGATTTGTGGTCGCGTGATAGACATGGTTAAGCGCAAGCGCAATGAGCTGCCGAATGTCGTGGAAATGCAGCCCATTACGGACACAGAAGTTGGGACAGTCGGACCGTTTACTGTGTACTTCCCCAGTGGCTTTAACCCTTCAGCAGACGCGAACTGCACCTGGCATGTGTATACCCACAAAATACACAAGCACCAGCACATTATTGTCGCACGAACAGTGAGTTTCTATCTTGTCACCTTAGGCTTGACACTCATACCTACCTTCCATTCTCAGTTGGCACCACTGCACGCAGGGAATGGTGGACTTCGTAGGACGCACGCATGGCGGGGAGTACGCAGGTCATCTACCGTGCAGGCAAGCATTCACTCGTGCACAACATCCGTCTTGTTGCAGAGTCTGTGAGCTCAGTCTTGGCTCCACACGCCTCCTATCAAGTCACTACAAAATATCACTACAACCAATTGCAGTGTTCTGCATGCACACTCTTGATGTGCACTCTTTGACTAGGCAGGTGAGTCAGTTAACAGGGACTGATCACACTTTGCATGGTGCAGGTATGCTATAGGCGTGCTTGACAAGGCGACGGGCAAGATGAAGGCTATGGATGCTGAGGCTGGCCGCATCATACGCATGGAACCTCGCTGCCCTGACGTGGAGTATGAAGACACTGGAGCTGGTGTGCGCTCGGAGCCTCTGGATGCTGAAACAAGGATGAAGGAATACAAGAGGTCAGCTGTCCCTCAACAAGTCTGCTTTTGCGTTATTGTCAAAACATATGTCACAAAGCAGTGCCATCGCTTTTGCCATCGCTATTACTATTGCTACTGCCATTGCCTTGGCAGGAGCAATGCGCCAGTGGAGTGCTGACATGTGCAGAGTGCATGCACAGTGTCTGCAAATACAGCTGTGACTTGATGTTGTTTGAATCACTAATTTTTGTGGATCCTTGCACCTCCAGGACACAGACAGCATCAACAGCCATATCTTGCACCGGTCATTTCTGCCTTGTTACTTCTGCCTTATTTTGCCAATGTTGCCAACAACAGGTTGGTAGAGCAGTTTGGCAGCACCAGAAGGAAGAGACAGTTGACAGCAAAGGAGAATGCAGTGGTCAGAGCTGATGCCGTGGGGGGAGCAGAGGCGCTCAAGGACATGCTCAGATCAGCTGCTGACAAGGCAGCTGAGTCAAACATGACCAAAGATGAGATCATCAAGCAGACTCAGGCCCTGAGGGCTATTCCACCCCATCATCCTGAAGCTGTGAAGCCTCATGACGCTTACAGGTAAAAGCTGGTTGCCATACATGAAGTTACCAAATCAAGCTTTACACAAAGGGCTAACTGAACAGCCAGTGACCAGCCTGAACAGCTAATGACATCATAGTGCAAATGGCAGCTTTGAGTGTACAAGAGTAATGAATCCAGCACTTGATAATCTGTCAAATGTGTCCCCAACTGCTCGTGTCTGCTCTATGTGCTCTAGCCTTTGCAATTGCATATCCTGCACTCCTTCCTTGCAGATCTGTGCAGGACGACACACAGCCCTCAAGATTGCCACATTTGACTGGTGGCCCCCTTGGATACATGTGCTGACCATACGACCTCAGCCCAGGCAATGACTGGGCATGTCTCAAATTTTGGACTGCTGCTTGACGCAGGTTGAACGAGCTGATACCTAGTGACTGCAACCAAGCTCTGGCAGGAGTTGCAAAGCAGCTGCAGCGTGGCATTGATGAGCCTGAGTATCGAGATGGCGCCATGCGTGTCAAAAGAATGGTGCGAACTTCACAGCTCATCCATGAGTTGCTTGTGTGTGGTGACAGTGCTGTCAATTGCGGTGGGCATGCACGGTGTTACCTGGTAGAGGCAATTGCTGGGGTACACCTGTCATGTACTACCAAGCAAGCGTTCCTGGTGTTGGTAAAGCAGTCAAAGTATCACAGCGCTAGACTGCCTGTCTACAAATCATGTGCTGATAGATGCGCTGGTGACATGCGTAGACATCTGCCTTGTGCCCAGATGCCACTGAGGCTGTGTAGAGTGTTACTCTGAATAGTCAACTCGAGCAGTACTGTACCTGCAGTTTGTTTATGAGCAGGATTATTCTGCTTCTTGAGGTGAGGCTGTAGCAGGAGGGAAGAAGTCACAGCTCATCTCAAAAGACCTCTTAAATGTACTGCGCGATGCTTGCACAAGACTTCTGCTGACAGCGGCACACAACACAGGCAATACATAAGAACATCAAGCAGTCATGAGCAGGCTTGACTGACCAGTTCTACTGCTGCTTCAAACACTCCTGGACAAGCAGGAATGCAGAGTCTGAATGTTGCAGGAATGCAGTGTCTGAATGGTGCAGGAATGCAGAGTCTGAATGGTGCAGGTAAACACAGCAGACTCTTGACATTGACCAGCGTTTGGTGTTTTGCAGTTCCCAGCTTACATTCTGGACAAGCTGGCCAGCCTGAAGGGCATGTCATCAGATGTGTTTGAGCGAAGGATGAATTACACAGCACTGCTGGGGTCTTTGCTGAACCTGTACATGGGTCCTATGACCTTGAAGATAGACAGCGCGCGTGCAGGGGGCCTCACCTTCATATCAAAGCGCACCAACGTACCGGTATGTCACTTGCCTCTGCCAAAACGGGTGTTGTTTGCTGTGTATGACTTGCTTCAGTTGTTGCATACTCTGTTGCAATGCAATTTGCTGCGCTGTGTGTGTAGCTGGTGGACTTTGTGTCCTTTGTGAGCTGTGCTATGTCATGCTGTGCCATGCTGTGCCATGCTGTGCCATGCCATGCTTTACCGTGCCGCGCTGTGCCATTATGTGCTACTCCAAGCTATGCCATCATGTGCTACTCCAAGCTATGCCATCTTATCCCACGCTGGGCTATGCTTTGTCATGCTGCAGCCTGCTGTGCTGCATGTCCATTTGTGACTGACGCTGCTGAACTCAACACTGCCTTTGAGCGCTTGGAAACATGAAAAGACACATTGTCAGATCACAACCTGGTTATCACATGTTGCAGATGGACATGCTGGACCATTTCCTGTCCAAGTTCTATCAGCACAGGACAGAAGGCACCAACGAGATCTACGACATCTCAAGGGACTCCAAAGGCTTGCTGCTGCTGTATATCCTCATTGTGGCTGTCTTGGCTGAGGATGGTGAGATGTCATCAGACAGCTTTGAGAGCCTGAGAGAGTGCCTGAAGATGGCGTCTGCAGAGATTGTGTCTCGTCTGAGGTAACGATCAATCTCACTTCATCACTTAGCACTGTTGCTGGTCTCTCAATACACTTCATGCTGAGCCGTGCACTAGTCACACTGAGCAATTCAACGATTGCCACTCTTTAATCACAAGGCGCTGCTCATCCCCTTCCAGTCATGTCTTGTACTTGATAATCCTTTTCCTGCCACTTCCTTGCCACTTGTCTATGAGTCTGGTGTCATGCAAGGCATGCTCCATAGGCAAAAAGCTGCACATGTCTTGAGGCAAGGAGTACACACACACACGTTGAGCATCTGTGCACATGCACACTGCACATCCACATACTGCAATATGTAGCTAAGTATAATCTGACTTTCACAGGCTACTTCTGCCATACTGTTGATTGTTGAGTTCACAGTGCATCTAGCATACTGTTATCCGCTGACTTCACAGTGCAAGACAACGCACTCACTGACTAACCAGTAGGTTTCTGCTCATAGGGAACTGGGTTGTATATGTACTGCTGCAAAAGGCTCTCCAGCCATCAGCAGCATGAAGCCATACAGCGTGTCCTTGTTGCCAGCCTTGGCAGGACCACCAAAAACCTTGCAGGACTACTTCCCACATTTGAAACTTGGGCGGCGAGGCAAGTAGGCGCTGCAGCTACAGTGTCCTATGGCAAGTTTGAATCCGCGATTATCGTAGACGATCGCAGGGGTGACGAAGTCTGACTGCCTTTCAAAGTTTGTTGCCTAGCTAGCCTTGCAAACTTGCTCAGGCAGTATAGGCTCAGGCAATTTGAAATGGCAAGTAGTGATGCTACTGGAAACAAGTTGGCATGCTTTTCGCTGACAATATGGGAGCACGTCTACTTTTGCACCAGAGCAGCATCAGCAAAGTCGTCACTTCTACTGCGAAGCTGTAATGACATGTAAGCTACAATCAACACTTCATGGCCCTGGAAAGCATCTTAGAAATCGCAATCATAAACTTCCCTCACTATGTAATGCAAGTCTACACACTGCTGTAATTTGTATCGTTCCATTTGAGCAAGTGGACCCTGCAAGGTGGTTGGGAATAGAATTCCACTACAGGCAGGACTTGTTCGCTCTAGTGTACATACACAATGGTAGCAGATCCACAACACGAGCTAGACTATAATGAAATCTGCCTACACAAAGCAAAAACGGCAGAATACAAGCATGCACAGGACGGGGTAGCCCCAAGTTCATGCGGCCTTCAGACTGTCAAACAGAGTTTCACACAACAGGGAATCAGAGCCAATGGATAAGAGCTAAGTGGGGGACTTCAAACAGCGGACCTGTGTATCAAATCTTCAACTCTGTGGGGCACTCTGTTGCTGGCTCTGAAGCTTGATCATGCGTTCTCTGTACTGCGCTAGGTCAAATTCACCATTACGATAACCTCCCATTGTCCTATCTATGCTGGACAAATCAAGAATTCCTTTCAATGACTTTACGACGTCTGCTCCAGACCTTACAAATACAATCTTGTCACGTGTGTCACGGTCCAGAAAGGGGTAGAAGGCATTCCAAGCCAAGTTGAAAATGCATGGTGGCTTTGCTAGGACAGCATGGCCCAAGCGCTCTGGGTAATGACTTTGTAACACATTGATGGATTGTTTGGTGACTGCAAAAGGGGGGGAATTCTTGGGTGAATAGCCCTCCATCTCCAAAAGCCAAGACATCTTTTCTACACCTGGTCAAACACAGAGGTATTTTCGCATTGCGCATTCAGCAATGGATCATGTGCATAAGTAGAGGTGCACATTTGAGCACACAGCATTCACATGCATTGGACAGTACAGTCATGGACACGACCTAGCTTAGCCCGTCATCTTATGTTATGCAACTCCATAGCATGCATGCAAGATAGTCAACATTGATACAAACAACATACTTGTGGCACACCTGATTGGTCTGCCAACTCACTGGCTCTTTCCAGGGTGTACACAAGGAACTTCAACTGATGTTCGACATCGCTAGGTGCCATCTTGTTACGCAAGCGCATGAGTACAACAGGCCTGCAGTGGCTTACAAGAGCTGTCACACACAGAGAAGTTTGAAAGGCATGTCAATAGGTTACACAAGCAGACTGTCCCTGCAGCACTTAGGTGAGCCAGCACTGCTTTTTGTGCATTGCTGCTCACCGGCCAAGCGAGTCTGTGCTGTCCAGTAGCTCGACTCTGCCCGTAGAAGCGTTATGAGCAACGTCGGTCCAAGTTATATTGTGAGGCTGAAACTGCTGTCTCCAGGTAAGTGTTGACCGGAGCATTGCTGCGGCCTTGGCCACGTTCCAATCTCTCGCAACAAGGTACCGCCTGAGGGTATTGCTGGTGCACCAACGCTGAACTGCGGGGCATAACGTAGACAGCTGAGGCTGGATGGCTGATCTGAGCTGCTCGACCTCTCCAGATTTCTGGCTGTCTGACACCATGCGATTAAACATCTGTTGGCTAGCACTGTATGAGCAGGCGTGAGCTGACAAGGACCCTGACCCCCAAGCCGGACGAAGAGGGTCGGTCGGGCAAAGCCTCAACTACAATGTATGCCTAAGGGGACATTTGCGGAAAAGGAGGTGAACGTCAATGGGTGAACATGACACCAGCATCCGGTTCGAATCTCGAGTCTTTCGCTCTGGATGGCCTGTCCTGCCGTAATAGCTACAAGTCAAGTGCCCAGAAGCAGGCAATGATGGGTTTAGGCGATTGTTTGTGACTCATATGCCAACAAAAAGACTCACGTGCACTCACGTCAGCTTGTCCGCAGCTCAAATGCCAGGTACAAACAGGGTATCCGCTGCTATGACTCACATGGCGACGGTGGTCATGTAAACTGCCATATTGAGGTGGCATATCAAGCTGGACATACTTCCTCTTCTGTTGATGTCTGTATGTCAGAGCAGCGCTGCTAGCAGTAAGCAAGCACAGCAGAATTGAAAACTTCATAATTCGTGGCCGGTTCTTTACATGTTGCAGTTATCACTGAGGTAATTGGGCAGCACAGCAGAGCCAACTACGTCCTGGCAGACATGCAGCTATGTCTTACTTTAAGCAGCCGTGAAGCCATATGGCAAATGCATAGCCATCTGGCAAACAAATGTCAGGCTTGAAAGAGTGGAGCGAAACTGATTTGCTGTTCATCTTTTACAATGCAGCTACCATTCACTTTCTGCGAGTCAAGCTGTGTGGTCGGCTGAACGTTCTGCCCATTGACCTTGCAATCATATCCATGGGCAAGGAACCTCGAGCACCAGCAACTTCATCCTCGTTCAAAAAAGCTGTGTACATGGTGGACTGCGATGAGTCATCAGAGATTGACATTCTCCCTTGCTGCCTGGGTTCTGAAAGTGACTCTGTTGCTAATGCTAGAGTATGCCCATCTGGCCCCAGGACCAAGCAGGGGGGAGATTGCGGGTCTGATGGGGGTGGTATAGCAGGGTCAGAAAGCCTCCTTCTTTGCAGAGATATATCACCCCGCCGCACTGTTACAGTCTGTAACAAACAGTACAGTATTGTCCACTGTTGTGCTGAACTCTGTCTGTGCATGCCATGCGTATCATCATACTCATCTGTGCATGCATGGCAGAATGTGTGAAACTGCCTATGCAAAATGACACTGTGCAGGTATACGTGTATGGCATAAGAGATCCAGGTTAGCAATCTTGAGCAGCACATGCTTACCTGATACAGAACCATATTTACATAGTATGTAAGTGCAGGGCAGTCATGGTCTCTGTGCATGTGAGAGAGGTAGCTAGACTCACGTGATTGCGTAGGTGATGGACCTGGCGTCTCACCAAGATTGCAATCACACTTAGCATGCCAAGTCCCATCACCACACCAACAGCTGCATACTTGACAGCATCAGTAGGGTCCCCAGCTGCAGACTCAGGGGAGGGGGTGTTGTAGGTCTGAGATGGAGATGTATATAGAAAGATTGGCTCATTGGGGTACGGCACGGGTGGGGGTGGAGGTGTGGCGGTGTAGATTCCTGACGCAGGATCAAGTCTGCTTTGTCCTCTCAGCAGTGCAGCAGAACATGTTGGCTTGCCAGCAATTGCCAAGGCAGATCCGGAGGCTAGGTTGCACAGGCCTGGGTTGTCATCTAGGTTCCTGCATGCATGCAAAGCATCAGTTGACAATACACTAGCAGTATTACTCACTAAGCTTATGCTTCCCACTTCCAGTGCATCCACATGTGGAGGAGGCGTTGCCCTGTGAGCCACATATTGAATGAGCATCTAGATGCAAAAGGTGATCCCACAACCACGTGTGGTTAGCCTGGTGCAGCAGCATCTCGGCATAGATCTGATTGAATGAGACTGGCAAAGCCTCAACAAATCGTTTTCAATGCTGTGTATCTCTTTCCAAGAGCAGATGTTTGCATGTTGTATGCCTCAGCACGCTAAATGTGCACATGCTACATGCAGACATACACAGCGGTACACTCATCTAGCTTTGCCAAGCTGATGCAGTTTCAGGAAGCAGCCTCATTCAGCACAAATGTCAAAATATGCACAGAGCTTTCACACTTATTGAACAGGCATGTTGTTGAGGTTTGGCACTGTCACAAGCTACTTACAGCTGGTAAAGGGTGCCCAACTGTGAGGTTGCATGCCAGGTCTGAGGCACATGCCCTTCAAGGCTGTTGTTTGCCAGATTTCTGCACAACACAGGCAACAGCCCTGATACTGGTGGAGGCCTTCAGAGGCGTGCATGCGCTGCATGATCTGCTACAGGTCAGCTGTGACCTTGTCACCAGTTGCATTGGCTCGCTGTGTATGCTGTGATACATGCTGAGATATGGTTAGTCAGGCAAGCTGATGTAAATCTGAGCAGTAAAGGGAAGTCTGCCATCGATCTATGCTCACTGTATGTTTGCTTGTAAGAGAGCTAGATGCAACAAAACTCTAGACATGCTGTCTTCATGCCATGCGCTGAGCTCCAGCAAGGCTCATGAGATGGATTTGTTGTATGAAGATGGCATTGTATTTTGTCAACTTATGCAGTCTGACTGCAGTCTGACTGCAATATGACTCATTGCAAGGCATGTTAGGAAGCAGCGCTGCTCTGCAGCACATCCAGTTGCAGAGGAGGACAATGCATCTGACAACATGACACAAGCTTGCTTACATGGATGCCAGCTGCTGCGAATTTCCCCATGAGCTGGGCAGAAAACCTGTAAACTGGTTGTTGGACAAGTCTAGCTCTCTCAAGCTGCTCATGTTTGCAACAATCTGCGAGGGCAGTGGGCCAGATAATCTGCAGTCAAAGTCATGGTGATATGCTTGTGCCTTGCCAATTGCCTGGATTGTGCTACCACTGTTCCAACTCCATACATTGGGAATAATGTTGCCCTTTCAGCGCATGCGCCAAAACAAGACAACCCCATGAAGCACAGCATCAGTAGACTGTTACCCTTGCTGAGGCACCTGCAGTACTTGCAGATTTTGCATCTGGCTCAACGCCTCGGGCAAGCTTCTCTGGAACGTACTACCTGAGATGGCTGGAGTCGAAAGGCTAATGCCCGTCACATCCCAGCTGGTGCAGCAGACGCCGGACCAGTTGCAAACAGGGATGTCTCCGGCTGCTCCGGTCAGCAAGCCTATAGTTTGCATGCTGCAAGAAGGTGGACCACATGAAGTAAAGCCACAGACATCGCTAGAGCTAGTCCAGTTCTGAGCTTGCAGCGCTGAGCTGGAAGTTGGAAAGAGTGAGCTCTTGAGCGCTTCCATTGCCGTAGCATCAGTACTGTTGGTCTGTGCTCGAACTGGTGGATGTCCGCATACCACAATGTACAAGAACAACACAAGTAGCCATTCATGGCCATGAAATTGAGCGTTTGGCTTTGTACAGAGAAAGAAAGACCGTCCTTGTTTCAGTAGTGGCATGGCGTCACGATCACGAAAGTATGGTGGCAAGCCCGCGGCCAAACCATCAGCTCGATGTGCAGGAGCCGTGCGGTCATATAAGCCCACTCGCTTGCCATGGGAAAGTCCAATAACTAGACGAAGCCCTGGACGAAGCCACAGTCAAACCCGGAAGTCGTGCGTTCAAACCGGAAGTCGTGCCTTCAAACTAAACTCAGCGTGCCACTAATAATACGTAATTGATGACTAAGGCCACCAACTGCATACCATGCATGCAGGCCTGATATCACAAGAAAAGGATAGTGTGTGCAAAAATGCACGAGCCGCCGGAAAGCAGCATAACTGGCAGGTGTAAAGTCTCTCTCTCCCTCTCTGTTGGCAACGTGTCAGTGGATGTGACAGAAGTATTCATGGTCCTGTCTGTTACAATCTCAACAGTCAAAATACAAGATAGTACAATATTACCAAGCAATCACAACTTCTGTCAACAAGCTGGCTAGGCAGTAGGGCGAGGTATCAATGAATGTCCAGGTTTCAACAAGCACTAGCAACGGGCAGGTGGTCCTGGTCGTGCCAGCATCTCATATAGGCGAGCGCAACTGGCATTGCATTGTCATTGTCCATGACTGAACCGCTTGCCTACTCATTTTGTAAGACACATCTGAGTCTATGGCAAGCATCCACTGTGGCACAACATGTCGTACATAAGTTGACAGCTTGGTAATGAATCACACGACACAAACTCTAATCAGACTGACTCACCAGTAGCGTGGTGCGTGTAAGCTTTGTATAGTCACAGAGCTGCATACAAACAAGCTGGAGGACGCTGACAGTACTGCTGCATCATTTTCAGCTCATCTCTTGCCTTTGAACATTTGTTGCAGATGACGCCTTCAGAACACAAATCAGCCTGGCCCCATTCCTTGTTTACCACCATGAGTATGCTCATCAACACAGACGTACCGGTACTCACGACAACGACTTCGAAAGAAACCCTTATATCTGATAGTATTACATGTCACAAAGTGTTCTGAAGACAGTCAAGCTTCAGCTAACTGAGATACATGCAACTTGCGCACATACACAGGCAGCGAGCCATTATCACCACAACAGCACAAAAAACCTGCCTAACAAACAACAGCACCACATGGCATTGACTGCCAATGCTCAGCATCATCTGCTATGTATACAAACAGCGGCAACGCCCTAGTTCACTCTAGCTTTGTCAAGCTGATGGTCATCACTTTGCTCAGCCTCAGCAGATGCAGCTGCTGCAGCCACTGGCTCCTGGTTTGCTGGCTGCCCAACGTGTGCATGCAGGCCACTGCTCTTCTTGAAGGCTGACACCAGGCTCCTGCTGCTGTGCTCTTCAAGCAGCTTGGCAGTCAGGTCTTTGAGAGAATGCATGCCATGTGTCTCCATATCCCGAGTGCGCACGTTCACAGTCTGCTCCTTCATTTCCTGCTCCCCAACAACCTGCAGTGCACACCCAAGCTTAGGCACACGCTTATGGCAAGGCAACATGTCAAAAGCATGACAAGCAAAAGAACACTGACTTAGCAGCGTCAAGATGAGCTGCAATGTCATGCACATCTCTTGCATTACACCGTGAGCTTACATCACATATGTACCTAGCACAGAATGCATGCAGAGGCAGGTTAGCAATCTAAAGGACAATCTCAATATTTGCGCAAGAATTAGACAGACTTGTACACCCTATTGGGAGCACAATGTGACTCAATGACTGATAGTCAGCAAAGAACAGGTTCCATGCTGTGGGGAGGCAAGTTGGGGGGGGGGGGCAGGGGGGGTGACTCCTCACCAGAATGTAGTTGTACTGGGCTAGCTGGGCCTCCCTGACCTTCTTCTGCATCTTCCTGTCTGTGGCATCCACATCTACATGGAGCTTGGCTTTGCGCAGCTGCAGGCGCACCTGCTGTGCGTACTCAAGACTGGCTTCACTGATGGGCACCACCATCACCTGAACCATAAAGCACAGCCGGTGAGCAGCTGCATGCGAGGGTGTCCTTCTGCGGACATGCAAGTGGGTACCACCAGTGCCTGAAGCACAACCAGCGGAATCGCTGAGTGCAAGATAGCAACTAGAACCTGCATTGGAAACTTGCAGCTGATCATTGCTGTCTGCTGGTGTCTGTATGCAGATGCTGTTGTGACATCATGCTGCAGCAGGAGTACAGGGGACAATGTACTTAGCCTTAGCTGAAAACCTAAGCTGGGAGTTTCATGCTGTAATGGATGTTGAGTCACTGGCCAAGGGTGCAATGCTGGGGATGATGGTAAATGCATGCAGTTGGGGGTGTGCTAGGATGACACAGTCCACTTGCATGGCTTCCATAGTTGGCATGCATGAACACAGCTTTGCAACGTGTAGTCCAAACATCATGAGACAGGCATCTTGCCTGTCTGGGACTGAGCCAGAATGGCCATTTGGCAGCATAGTGCTCTGTGAGGATGGCAAACATGCGCTCCACTGAACCTAGGATGGCTCTATGAAGCATGACAGGCCGCTCATGCCCAGTCTCTGTCTGATACTGCAGGTTGAATCGGATAGGCAGCTGGAAATCCAGCTGCATTGTGGCACATTGGAACTTGCGCATCAAGGCATCATAGACTGTGATGTCAATCTTGGGACCGTAGAAAGCGCCGTCCCCAGGGTTCATCTGCAGTAGGCAGCTCCGGTTGAGTTACTGTTTAGGAGCTGTGATCCTGTATGCTGTCAAGAGTGTGGTGCAGCAGCACGAACTCAGCTGATGTGAGTGCCAAGAAACACATCATAAGGCAGCTATTGTCACAGGCAATGCCATGATCTTTGCCAGACGGGCAACGCTGCGCAAAGCTTGTTGACCAGTTTCAAACTATGGCAGGCAGCGATTGTGGTTGGAACTGTGGTCCATGCACCTAATGCAGTTGAACATGCTCAGATGTATTCAGCAGAAGCAGTGCGTTGGCATGCCAAGTGGGAAGCTGGCTGACCTCCCAATCAAGGCCAGTCTCGTCAAGGGCTCCCTGTAGCGCCCCCTCTGCTTGATCCCACATGGCATCGTCTCCTAGCTTCTCCTGGGGCCTTGTGGACAGAGCCATCTTGTAGTGCAGGCCAAAGGTGTCGTACACCACCTTCAACATTGCCAAGAAGCGATGCAATTCTGGCTTGATCTGATCTGGCCTGCATTGCATGCAAGACGTTACTCTTCCAAAAGAAAAGCTCTGAAGCGTGAAGCAACACTGCAATGCAACTCTGGCTTGGTCTGATCCAGCCTGCATGTAAGACATGACTTTTCCCAACAAACTGCGCTGAAGCAAGAAGCCACACTGCTGATGTGACACCAGTTACAACACAGTAACAGAGCCATGGTTGGGTCAAAGAATGACCAAACAAGCGAAGACAGGAGTCACGCTGCTGAGTGAATGGGATGAAAACACAAGATACCGTCACTCTTCTTAACAAACAAATTTGAGGGTGCGTTCCTACGCCAGAGAGAGGGAAGGGTGCACTGCATGCAGGGCTAGCAGGAGCCTTCACACCTGCAGAAGACATGGGCATCGTCCTGCTGGAAACGGCGCACCCGGGTCAGACCTTGCAGAGCACCGCTGTACTCATTTCGATGCAGCACACCAAAGTCTGCCAGTCTCAGCGGAAGCTCTCGGTATGACCGCGCTCTGCTTGCAAACATTACACAGTGCCCTGCATGCGTGCAAGCATGAACCATTCAACCACAGCTCTTTCAGTAGAGGTTTGTCTGTGGACTCTGTCAAACAAAACTTTGAGCCCAGCTACATTGTTGCCAAAGCACGACATGACGTGTTTTGAGCAGATGAATGCATGCGCCATGACACAATTGCACAAAGAATGCCATGACAGAAATTATGCATGCCCAAACATGACAGAAAGGTGGCACGCTTCTGGTCAAGGTGCCAAAACATGGCAGACTATACAGGCAACACTGTGCAGGTGACAAACCTGGGCAGTTCATTGGCTTCAGCCCAAACTCCTGCTTCTCAATGTCAAAGCTGAACATGTTCTGCTTGTAGTGCTCTGCATGGCCGGAGGTCTTCCAAAGATCAAAGTTGTAAATGTTGGGTGTGACAACTTCTTCGTACTCGTAATCCCAGTATACCTCTCTGATGAACTGCAGCAGATCAGAAAAGGTGTGACTCAGCAATGATGTTGCATAACAGCTGCAATGCATGGTGCTGCTGCCCAGCAGTCATCACTAAAACCAGCCAACGGTCAGCACTAAAACCAGCCAACAGAGGCAAGACATTGCTGCAGTGATAAATGCATCCCTTGCAAACCACTTAAGAGTCTGGTTGACTTAAGAAAGAAGGGTGCAGCAAACCAAGCAAGGCATTGTTAGAGAGCCACCAAAACCGATGTTGTAACATTGCATATGCTGCTGTCCTCATGCATCTTGACAGCACCATACACATTTTGACAGCACCATACTGCACTGCAAATATGCACATGCTGTCACCACGACATTTGTTCATGATATTGTGTCAAGCTTCCATAATATGCAACATGGCTGCAGGCATGATGCTCACCTCAACAAGGGTATTATAGACACGAGCTCCATTGGGCAAGAAAAAGCAACTGCCAGGGGACATGCGGTCAAAGAAGAAGAGCTCTTGCTGGGTGCCCAGCAGGCGGTGATCCCTCTTCTTGGCCTCCTCCATGCGGTGCTGGTAGTCCTTCATGCTCTCCTTGTCTGGAAACGTTATGCCATAGACTCGCTGCAACAACAAAGGTCATCACCATGAGAAGTAAATCACAGCGTCAACGCCACAGTCTACTTCTGGGTTCTTCCAGATGGTAATGCTAGTCCTTCAAACTCTATGTGAAGGTGTGATCTAAGCAGGTCTGGTTGCAGGTTTGGTTGGTTGTCAAACTTGCAGAAGCAGCAGTGACATCCTACTTGGCATCTGCGCTGCAATCTTCACCAGTGAATGTGAAGCACAGGGCACAACAACAGGCCTGACAGCAGCTCTCAGCAGAGCTGCTGTTGCATGTAACTCCTACTACTCTATGTTTGCCAGTACAACAGAAAAGAAGATGCATGTCAGCCTCATAATCGACACAACATACGTGCTCACTGCATGTGACGTGGTCTACCTGTAGAGGGTCCTTGTTAACATCTGCACGCCAGAAGGCCCTGGACAGGTTGTTGACCGCCTGAGTCTTGAGGTAGCCTGTGTTGGGCAAATGAGGTCCATGGCACAAGTCTACCATGGGGCCACACCTGCGCTTGTCATCAACTGTCAAGCCAGGATTGGTGATAAGCCATGCAGATCATCACGTGCTGACTGATGTTATGCAAGTTGAGTGCAAGTGGGTCAGCTGCTGTGTAGACAGAGTTGCATCTGCAACCTAGCAAAGTAGGCACAAAGAATGAGACAATTATGTGACAGCACAGATTGAGCTGATGAGGCTGTCTAGTGCTTATCACATGCAGGCATGAGCCTGACTGAGGTCAAGTGGTGATGACAGAAAGTGCTGATGAATGATGGCGATTGATGAAGAGGGAAGGCAGAATCAGCCTGACCTGTAAAGGGAGATGGTTGCTGTTTGTGGAAGCCCTGAAATGATTTCCACTTTGAACTTGTTCTCCTGGAACATTGCCAAAGCTTCGTCTCTGGTGACCACAACCCTCTGGAAGGACTGACTTTCCTTGACAACCTGCATTTTCAGCATGACAGTCAGCATGATAGAGCATGCAGACATGACATGTTGCAAAAGGCAGGACTGCTTGTTGGCTCCACACGAAACAAGCAGATCTGGCAGCATGAATGCTCCCACAGATTACCAGCACATTGCACTGTGCTTGTGTGCCTTTGTGCCTCCATGATTTGCATGCCTCTTGCATTTGTAATGCAGGCTTTGAAAAGGATGCAGCATGCAGGATGCACAGTGCTCTGTGTATGTGTTCGATGCTGCTTGCCTGCTGCATGCGCTTCTCAATGGCTGCTTTGTCAGCATCTGTAAGAGTGCGTCCATCCTCTAGGTAGCAGTCGTAATAGAAGCCTTCCTCAATGGAGGGTCCTATTGTCAGATGAACACCAAACTCAAGCTCCAGCGCTTGTCCCAAGATGTGCGAGCTTGAGTGCCAGAAGGTCTGCATCAAGCCAGAAGTGAGCACTGGAGGTGGTGCATGTGCCGGTGATCAGGTGCATCTGCCTAGGTGCAACTCACATCTTTGCCAGTCTTGTCATCAAAAGTGCAGAGCTCCAAGCTGCAGTCGGTTTCCAGCGGACGCAGCAAATCCCAGGTAATGGCGTCATCTGCCGACGCTGCCTTGACTTTTGCAACAACAGCCTTCTTGACAACGCTCTTTGGCAGAGTCTTGGCCACGTCCATGGGTGTGGTGACACCTGCAACTCCTTGCTGAACGGCTCCATCGGGCAAGGTGACCTTGATCGGACTTGCAGCCTGCTTGGCCTCGGCAACTCTGTCCACTTCTCTTTGGTAGTACTGCTCAAATAACTCGACTCGTTTATGGTAGTAAGGCTCACGCTTTTGAACGTAGTCCTTGTGAGGCTTAGCTACAGCTGCTGCATGCTTGCCCTTACTAGGGTGACTGTTGTGACTGCCATTGGACAGCAGAGAAGCGCCGTTCTGCATGTTGTGGGGGTGCTCTGCACCTGGCAAGGCTTCTGGGGTTGCGCAGCAATCCGCACCCATTGTGAGTACTTGCGCCGATGCGTGCACAATGCAGAAATGAAGTTGCTCAGACAGTCTACCGCTGTTGCAAGAGCGGCAGGTTTTTGAGCAGTCACCTTCCGAGGCGACCAACGACATGCATATTAAGGGTATAAACGAATTCAGCTATAAGACCTAGATCAATTTGCTATATGGCTGCAGCAGAAACACAGCTCAAAACAAACTGCTCCCACATCAGGAGTTTGCACGCTTGGCTTGCGCATCAGCAGCTGTTGTACTGTATCTGCAAAGTATATTGTACCTTGTACTTATGATTTCAACGTCTCACTCACCAAAGAGTGAGGAGGCCTTGGAGATTGGCAGAGTTCCTCTGTCAAACCACAGACAGTGACAAAAATGCTCGCACATGCATGTCCTATTTTTTGGAAGGCGTTGTGACTGGGCATGCATCATGAAGGTCTTGATAGTGGTTTTAGCTCAGTTTCTCAATTCATCTACGAGCCAATTCAAGTGAGCTCTAAACTGGCGAGCAGCTGAAAGAGGCATGTCACGCGGCACCCCTACTCTGTCCCGAAGGTAAGCTACTGAAGCACACACAGGTGCCCCAGGAAGAGCATTGCCATTTGCTGCTGAATGCATGCCAGAATGAAGAGACTCAGCTGCTGCTTGTGGTCCATCTAGCAGCGCTGTAGCAACATGCCTCAAACCTGCAGAAGGCACCACGATGCATTCAGGCTTTGTTTGGAAAGTGCTGATGCAGCCTCCTGAAGCAATCACATTTGCATGGCTTACAATTGTGCTGATGCAGGTGATGCCTGTTGATGCATTGAAATGATGACGCACAACACAACACGCACAAACAAAACCAATCACTTAACCAGCAATAGCACAGGACTGCATTGTATCAAAGACCGACCTGCATCTACTGCATCCACATACTGCATGCCTGGCTTTGCATTGGGGTCAGACAGGGGTGCATTCACAGGTGGGCTCCCCTGCTGTCCGCAGCCCCGAGCTGCAAACTTGACCACGGCCTCATGGTTCTCCACCAACCTGTGAACTGCCCTGAGCTTGTCCAGGTCAGGATCCTCTCCTGCAGCACAAACACCCAACAATACAGCTACCATAAAGCATTTCAAGGCAAAAGGAATTGTCATTGTGCTTACTGCAACGCTAGCTTCAATACACTTTGTCAGTGCGCTTCCTGCTGTAAACACACTGTGCTGTGAACGGCATGAGCAAAGCCAGCTTATCTTGCTTTCTGCTCGTGCAAAGCGACTATATTGATTGCACTTACAATTGCTATGCTGCATCCTGGGGAAACAACAAGAGGCGTACCAGGGGAATGTGGTTCTAGAGACGAAGAGTTGAGTGGTGGTAGAGGCAGGTGCCAGCTGGTACGATCGTCTCCATCTATGGCATCTGACATCTCCTTAGCTGCTGGCACTGACACACATCCTGCATGACAGCACAGGACAATCATGCAACCACAGCTTCACGTGCAGTGATGCACTGATTCCAGAGACGGGTACATAGTATGTGCATGGTGCAAACAACCACGTATAGGTGACAACGTTGATGAAGCTCCTGCCACCTGGCCATCATCAGACTCTCACATGTGCACTGCCAAATTGCAAAAGCTTTGAGCCCTTACATGAACACGTGGGCTCAGATGCAATGTTCAAGACCAGCGACAGAAGGCCAGTGACAATGCAGCATGACTTCTGATGGTCCTGTTGTGTTGGCTGCAATCAGGAAGTAGTGACTCACCGCCAAGCTGTGGAGGCAAGTCATGCACATGGGTGTAGAAGTCAGACTTGGTCCCCAAGTAAGATGGCTTCTGCTCCATAGCCTCAAACCACCTGAATCCCAGCACCACATTCAGGGTCATTGTCATATCCCTACCATGCGCCACAACAGTAAAGACCTTGAGGCCTACCAGCACCAACATGGTGCACTGTCACTCCTAGTATCTACTGAGCAAGCAGTGTCGTATTGCACTGAGTGTGAGACAACACTTGCTGTCACCAATTGTTGGGATCTGGGTTGTATGTCTCACGCATCACAGCAGAAGACTGCTACACAGACTGCTACACAGACCGCTGACAATGTTGATTGGTGACACAGCAAATAACACCTCAGAAGGGAATGCTGGTTCAAAGCTAGATGCATTTGATGTATGTGCAATCTTGCCTTTCCAGATTGGGGAAGCGGCCATCCCCTCTGACCCTCACACCCTTGTAGTATGGAATGGATGCTACTATGCGCTCCAGGAAAGGAGCAAAGACACAGTCCACCAGGGACATGTCCTTCCCCAAGAAGAACGGACCGCCATCGCTGTCAAGCTCATCATTCACCTGGTCCATGACCCTCATGAATGCAGCCATGCTTTCCTTATGACTCCTGACAACATACCAGAACAAGTGGTTGGCTGGCAGGAATCATCACAAAGTGTCATGTAAGGTGATCGAAGACAATGGGTTGTGTGTATGCTGACACGTACCATGAAGCCACTGGGGACGAGAGAACGCCATACAGCAGGACGTAGTGACATATTGACAGAAGTAATCGTACACAGCAGCCAAGTGCATCTCAGCCTTTGCCTACAGCACTGCAGCAATATCTCCCTGGGTATCTACTGAAGCTGTAAAACTCATAGAGCACGCTTGATTGCCTTGCTGACAAGCACAGCATGCATGTCAGACAAGATCATGAGGTGAGCCTGTACCAGGATCTGCACAGCCATTGCAACCAAGCTCCAAAGAGCTGCCTCTCCAGGCGCATCAGCTTCTGTGCTCGGTGGTAGGCCGGGCTGCCCTTGGCAGGCATCATGGGCTTCTCAGGGAATTTCTCCTCCAAGACTTGCATGATCAGGTCAGACTCTGTGTACAGCTGCCCATCCAGCTCCATTGCTGGCAACAGCCCTGAAGGTACCTGTGTGCACCACCACTATCATGAGGCACTCAACAAAGCATGCTGCATATGTAACACAGACTGTGTGCCTAAAATACTAGACCTGGACCCACTTTGTGAATGCTTCCATTGACTGTTTGTTGTTGAATGTCTGGGCTCAGATGCGACAGGTCTCACAATTATCACAAGTTGAGCAATAATGCAACCAGGTGTGAAATAGTGCCAGCGTCCTTGACGCGTGCCGTCTTGAGAAAAGCTTTGTGATCAGGCATGCCAGAAGGCATTCAAAGGCAAGCTGCAGAGTTGAAGCAGCAAATTGCAGTACCTTTGCTGTGTAGGCAGCAGGCTTGTCGCCATAGCAGCGCATGTTGATTTTTTCTATGACATATGGTATTTGCTTTTCTTCCAACTGAAGCCAGACTTTCTGACAGTATGGACACCAGGCTGCAGAGTCCCTGCAGCCAAAATCAGCATCATGCGTACAAGCGTGAGCTTCGTAGGAAGCACTGCTGCTTGCCAAAACTGTTGACCAAAGCATACCTGTAAAGTTTAAGGGCGGGCTGGTTGCTGTCACCAAAGCTTCTCTTGAGGGAGCGAGCATTGGCAGGCCCCTACAGCATGACTAAGTGATGAACAAGCATGTTTCCTTGTGCAGGTGTGCTAGCAGTGAGCGCATACATGTTCTAGGTCTGGCATTTCCCACTGCAGCTCCTTCTGCCGCTGCTGCACCTTGGCATGCAGCTCCTGCCAGGAGTACGCATTGTCTACGAATGATGAGGCTGCACCCTGTTGTACTGACTCGTTAGGCTCCTGTTGCAGCACGGACAATCTTGAGAAACGCGTCTCCGGTACACTGTAGCTGCCAAGTGTTTCACCTTTGTGAACGCCTTTTTCAAGCCTGCTAACATAGTGCTGCCAATTCCTCCTGAGCTAGCTGAAACACGAGCTGTTGACGAGGCCTGATCACTACTCCTCTGTGAACAAAATCCGCGCGTCCGCGCCTCGTGAGCGAGGCGGACCGCGTTGTGGCGATGCCGGCTGAGCTGCCGAGCTGTACACAGAACAGAGCAACTGCTGGCTGGTATAGGCACGACAGACATCTTCGCTGAGCTATTATAGGTCGAGCTTGCTGTCGACCCCAACAATTACTCTGGAGTACTTGCCTGTATTGGATACGGGAATGTAAGATTAGTAAGTGTAGCAACTCTGCATGCATGGCGACTGGACCGATATCAGAGCGACGGCATGACTCCATCAGCCTCTCAGGTAAGCTGGCACTGTTTCGGTGCTTGCCAGCCGATGCGCTGCAAGATCATAGCTAGCTCTTGATACCATATGGTGTATGTGCCTCAGGAAGCAAAAGCGACGTCCCCGTCGCCCTGTGACGTGCTGGCGCTGCAAAAGTGTCTGGAGCAGAACAAGGGGGATCGGAAGAAGTGTGCTCAAGAGGTTCAGGCGTTCCAGCAAGCTTGCAGTAAAGCAAAAAGTGTGACATAGGACAGCAGCAGCCGCAGCAACAGCTTTTAGAAGCAGACCTTGCCCTCTTGAGCTTTCCTGCAGACCACAGACACCAACTAATGGTGTCAGCTTCAGATGGGGCATCAGCCACAGTAGATGGCATGCAACAAGCGGCAACAATCCTTAATAACTCTCTGAAGTCCTCAGCTCCTGCACCAGCTGGTGAGCAAACACCAACCAAGCAAGAGCTGAAGACCCTGACCGATGGTGTGAAGCTTGAGGCATCAAAGATTGGCCTCATGTGGGCAAGCAGCCAGCCCAGCCCTGCCGAAGCACAATCACTATTCGCAGCGCTTGAACACCGCCACTCTCAGCTGTTTACCTTGCTCTGTCGAGCAGGGTATGCAGGAGGACCCACTCTGCTTCAGTCACTACAGTCAGTGGCAGCACCAGTCACTGAAGCTTGCCTCCACATTGTCAAGTATGTGTCCTCAACCAAGGTCATTCCAGAAGGCCACGCAGCGAAGCAAGTTGCCAAAGTATGGGCTGCCTGTGATACAGCCAGCACGGCCTGTCTAGACAACAAGACAGCTATTGGTCGGCGGCTGCTCCACATCAGCAGAAGCGTCAAGGACAACATCAGGGAGCTGCAGGAAGTCATTGTTGAGAGTCAGGCCTGCTCGCACAGCAGTGGTGCACAGACTGTTTCAGATGATGCAAACTCTGAGGTGGACCTAGACTTTGAGGCAGATGCCATGAGTCCAGTTGAGCTTGAACTTGCTGAGTCATCGTTGCCTCTGCTGCAAGTTGTGTTGGATGTGTTCAAGCTGCTGATACGTATCTTGTTCACAGAAGACAACGTTTCTGAAGCTTCAACACTTGATGACTGGGAGAGCTTGTTGTTCCATGCCAAAGGTTTAGCAGATGTCAGTAATGATTTGGGTGCTGCATTGTTTGCTCCCCAGGATACAAGTGAAGTTACATCAGCAGCGGATAGTTTGAACACAGGGTGTGAGCTAGTTTTGGATGAGATTCCAGGCCATCTCAAGGATGGTCATGCTGAAGCTATAGAGAGTCTAGTTGCACGTCTTGCTGATGCGCACACTGGCATTCATGACAAAATTTCGGCAGATGTTTCCAGCTTGACAATATCTTGATGAACAACATTAAATGTTGGCATGCCCTGCTCAAATGTAACACGTATCACAGACATGATTTACTACAAGACTTTCTGTCAAATGAAGCCTGTGTAAAGGGTGCTATTCAGGATCGTATGTACCTGATCCTAGGAGAGAACAGGGGTGTGATGAATAAACGCAGCCTTCTATGAGGTAGCGCATACATGGCTGGACGCTTGCTGTGGTACTGGTAAGTAGTGCATCGAACACGCTAGGTAGCAACAATCAGCATAGCTGTGCAGAGTGACAGCTCTGTGTGGCTAAGCTAACGACACGTAACAAAATGCATGCTATTTCGTGCAGCAACTTGAGAACCAGAGGCATTGTTTTGTGTAACATGGCAGCTTCGTTGTGCAGTCAAGCTCTTGCACAACTGTTGTTGCTTGTTACGAGTGTGTTCTACTGTCTCCTCAAACCTGTTTGAAGCGATCGTCATGTTTGTCATATCCTACAGTCAACCTCAACATCATAATCTATATATGCTAGTGCATGTTGCACAACAGCCTGTCTACTCTGCTCTGAATTGGCAGAAACAGCGGGAGCTGGGATGAGGGGGCTGCCCACAGCGAGTGCCCTGGTACTGCCCTCTGCAGTCAGCCCTGGGCCACCTGGAAGACATGTCTTGCTTCAAGCTTGCAAGTGGCATGCTGCATAGCAACAGGTATTGCATAGCTGATCATCGACCACACCATGGGCAGGCCACATATGCATAACACAGGGAACTGCTTACAGACAGCACACTTCAGCCATGACTAGATGCACGCAGCTTAACCCCCTGACCAGACAGTAGAAGCCATGTGGCAACATCAGGAACATGCTGTATGCACATTGTCACTTTCTGGTTACACTTCCTTGCTGCAGATGAATAACAGTGCATATGTACATACCTATGCCAGATGACGCAGGGGACGTGGCAATGCTGCCAGGCTGCTTGACAGCCGCATAGGCGCCATACTGCAACTGTCCAGGTTGTCTACTATCTGCTGCGTTCCTGGCAACAGCACTGCCAGCCAGAGGGCCTCTTCGCATGCTGCTGACAAACATGTTGCCACCCTGCACACAGCATGAGCCAACAAGCATTGCTGCACAGCAATGCGCATGAGCCAATAAGGACTAGTGCGAAACCTGCTCTAGGTCACTCAGTGTGTGTGTTTCACACTTCAAAGTACAGAAGACAGAGCAAAGCCATATCATGTGTGCTCGGCTGCTGCTGATCAGATCAAGTCAGTTGCCAAAAGCGTTGCACATGCATTGGAGAGCTTCATCACCAAGCAACCTGTCAGATTCAAAATCAGACAAGCATGTATCTGCGCCAGAATTCTAAGCAGGAGCACAGCTTGAGTTGCTGTCGTGCTGACCTGGTGTGTGCCACGGCCCTGTCCTTGGCTGCTGGTCTGACCTTGCTGCTGTCCTCTCAGCTCCTGAAGCACTCTGCTGAACACTGCTGTGGGCTTCTGCTGCTGTGGCATCTGTGACTCCTTGTGCTCCTGCCTGCTGCTGCTGCTGCTGCACGCACCAGCAGAGCAACTCAAGTTGTGTGAGTAACTGCCAAGGCTGGCAAAGCTTCTAAAGATGCACAATAGAAATGACATGTCGATGCACGGGATGCTTGTTGAGGAATCAGGTAGAGCACAACAAGAACATTCCAACACCGTGTCTCTCAATCAGTATCAGCTCATCTCCACGCAGTTGGATGGGTAGTTGCTACCAAGTATCAAGCTGGCATCCAGGTATGGTGATATTACATTCTCCTGCAACACTGGAGAGACCAGCGATAACGGCTGATGCTGTGAGGCAGCAAGATAGGCACTGCCGCTGCTGATGTCTGCCATACATATAGATCATGCATCAAATGGTATGCGGCCTTCTAGTCACCTTGCATCTGACTGTGCAGATGTGCATGACTCCCTGGCAAGAGAGGCAGCCAGGTCTTCCCTCTGGTGCATTGAGTCATACTGTGACATGGACTCTGGACTGGACAGTGAGTCTGCGTTGATTGAGGGAGGCAAATGGGGATTCTGCCCAGGCTCATCAGGAGTTGCATCCCCAGAAGTCTCTGCAAGCAAGCAGTGCAGCAAGTAGGGTGTTGTGGTGCGCCGTAAGCCTCTGCTGACATCACTCAGGCTACCACTGCTGTTGCTCAGGCATCAACTGATGATTGCAGATCAGTGTGCACTCATTGCTGAAGGCACACATTGTGATAAGCACACCAGGATTGCTGTCAGCTCACAAAACCAGCCATATGCTTGTAGCAATGCCCATGCAGCACAGTGACTGACGCAGTCAACCGTTCGGCATTCACTGCTGCATTGCGATAATTTAGCAGCTTGCAGCTGAGCAAACAATTGTACCCATACCCATAAGCAGTTGTACAGCATGCTCACTGTCTCATCTTTCATTTTGAATCTATGCAGCACCTGCGACTGGACTGGGGCTGGCCCCTGTGACAGAGGGGGAGCTGCCAAGGGGGGTCAGACTTCTGGCCCTGTTAAAGAGAGCCCCTCTGCTGGCATTCAGGCTCTGCAGCCCTGCTGAGGCCCCGGGACTGGACACTGCATCAGCACATACACACAGTCAGCACACACACACACACACACACACATAGTAACTTTGCTCCACCTGAGTGTGTCACAGTACACAGATGCAAGGAATGTCATCATGTGGAAGGTTGCTTTTCCACTACATATTGCAAGAAAGGCGCCCTGGTGATGCAGCAGAAGCAGGCACTGCAACAACACAGATGCAGAAAGTGAGTGCACCCAGCCTAAACAAGCTGTGGCTTTTGGATATCTGGCTTGCAATGGTATGTTATAAGCTTATGCCAACGCCAGTGACATCAAAGCCCTGCTGAGGTAGCAGGATCCAAGTGCAGCAGCATGCTGATCAAAATGCCGGCAGGGATGCAGCCATAAGTGCTGGTCTTGACAACTTGAACAACCAGCATAGCTTGATCATCATCATTGTCAACAAGATGACCACACACATCTGCCGAAGTCATCACAAAACACATGTTCTAGATGATCCAGGCGTTTCACCAGGCTTTGCAGATCAAAACATCCTTTGATATGTGTTTCTGGGTCCAACTGGAACCTTTCAGGAAGTATCTGTTGACTCAGCGTTGGAAACAATGCAGAAGCACGCACCTGTGGCAAAGTTGGTCAGAGGCATCGGCACATACTGGTGCTGAGGAGGGGAAGGGATTTGGCGGGTGGGTAGCAAGGAGGGGGCGGAGGATACTGCTGAGGCCCTCTGCAGGGGCGAGGGGGGTGCTGGCACATACCGTATCTGCAGGAAAAACAAGGTACATGACAGGACATGACATCAAAATGTGACCAGACACCTGTTGAACATTAACCACATCCAGATTCAATCAATCAATATCAGTCAATCAATCAATCGATTGATTGATCATCCAGACTGATGTACAACACTGTATTGAATGGTGTCATGTGTGACTATGCAGCAAAGAGCACAGAATCAGCCTGCATAAGTTCACTACTGGCTTGAGCTGTCACTATAAGTCTGCAGATTACAAAACATTGGCAGGAGCTGACCTGTTTGCGAGCAGCAGGAGATGGAGCATCGGACACAGACTCAGACAAAGACTCAGACACAGGGATGGACAGACGCTCCAGATGAGACTGGAAGGGTATTGGCCTCAAGCCGTGCCCCTGGGCACTGACACCAAAGCCAGCAAACTGGGCTCTCTCTTCTGTTGCGCTGGGCTCCCTGTTGCTTTCCCTCTGCACAAACACACACACAGCTTTCAGAGCCTGGTGACCTTGTCAGGCATCAGCCGTCTGTGCTGCATCTACTAATATGCAGGTTTGCAGATCTTTTCAATCTCAAAACGTCTGTTTGAATTCAGACACGTCATCCCTAGACTGGAAATCTACACTCAGAAACGCTTGGGGACAGTAAAAACGCGTTTCTACATTGTGGAGATGTTTTACGGCTCTGTTGCTGGCCTACCATACACACTAGAGCAGTGCCAGAGACTGTGTCCCACAGTGTGAAGAAGGGGGTGGTGTTGCTTGCCTGGGAAGGTAGCTGCTCAGATGTCAGCAGGCCAGAGATGCTTTCACGCAGATGCAGGGCCGCTGGAGACTGCCCTGCCCTGACATGCAGGCGCCCCATGCTGCTGCTGCTGCTGGACTGCTCTGTGCCATGACTTGAGCCACTGGCTCCGCTGCTGGAGGCCTGATGGACACAGCCCTGCCCTGATGAGCCGAAGAGCCCTGGACCGCCAGAAACCACTGCCTCACCAGATTGCTCTGACCGGCTGCTGAAATGCCCTGCCCTGCTGCTAGCTGGCCCTGCCCCTGTAGGGTGCTCATGCCTGCTGCTGAACTGCCTTATGCCTTCGCCAAATTGTGCTGTGGGGCCTTCCTTACCCACTGAAGATGGCTCGTGAGCTACAAAGTCCCCTCTCTGCACACATGACACAGGGTCTTGCACAGCCCAGAAGTCAAGCAGACCCTGCATTTTTGTTACTCTCGGGCAGTCAACCAGACTCTCCAATCAATACCACCTTGCAGTTACCAGATCTCAGCTGAGAAACATAGGACAATCTCAGGAACGTGGTGTTTATGTTCACAGCTCCGGAGAGCCACCCCTACATTGCACATTGGAATGAGCAAAGAATGCTGGCTGCTGCAAGCAACAAACTGCACAACAGGAGCTTGCACATCCGATGTTTCCTTTTGCCATGCAAGTGAGCGTTACTGCAGCACAACCAGCGGTGCAACTCAGCAGGTCAGTACAAAGAGTATCAGCTGCTACTGGCATTAGTGATCTTTTTGCTGGTGCATTGTTGTGTGATTACAAACAGCAGTTCTGACACACGCCTGTTTGTCCCAACAGATCCAATCCTATCAGATGATTTGATCAAAACACGAGTTCAGCAGACAGCCATGACAAAGTGCAACAGACCTCATTGATCTTGAATGGTGTGTTATCTACCAGGCAGCTGATGTCCAGATCACTGCCACTGCCTGTGCTAGCTGGCCTATGTGCAGCAGGTCTCCCACTGTAGGCAGATGTTGCCCTTTGGCTTGCCCTTGGCCCACCTGACCATTGGCCTTGGTTTGCCTTTTGGAGCTGACCACTCGCCCTGAGCCCCTCAGAGCTTGTTCTACTGGACTCAACCTCAAAGCTTTGCTCCCTGCCTAGCTCCTGACTTTGACCTGATGCTGCAGCAACAGGAACAGGATGCACCTTTGCTTACAGTACTGAAAGTATCCTGTGAAGCTGCCGCTGTTACATGATGCTTCAGATGTACCCTGGGAACCTGAGCAACAGTAAATGAAGCACAATGAACTACATCAAGCACTGTGTTGAGACTCACCATGTCCTGTACATGGACCAGCATGGGACTTTGTGACATGTGTGCAAGACCCACCTTGGCATAAGCATCCAGATCAACTGCCAGTTGAACAGTTTCCTGACGTAAATGTGTTTCATCCAGACACATTGTCAGGTCAGAACAGGTCAATGGCAGGCTCTGAAGTCCAACCTTGCATGCCACGCTGGCTGAATGATGACTTGAAGAGCCCGTTGTAGAAAAGTGCAGTATCTCTGGTGGGGCCTGCGCCTGCTAGGGGGGTCTGACCCTGTGACGCCCCACCGCCAATGGAAGACAGGGGCGTGGGGGCGTCTGTGGTGGGCTCTGTGGGGGCTTGAGGCAGGGCCACGCTCAGGGGTTTGTGTGCACCATGAGCAGCTTGCTGATCTGCCCCTGCTTCACGTAGCAGGACATCCTCTGCATCTGCCTGCACACCATTCATTCACTCATTCATTCACTCATTCATCCATCCATCCATTCGTTCATCTGTTCGTTCATCTTTTCATTCATCTGTTCCTTCATTCCTTCATTCATTGATTCATTGATTCATTTATCCATTCATTCATTTCTTCCTTCAATACACATATCTCTTCCTCTAGTGTCAGGTCAGCACAGTGGTAAGCAGCTGGCTGTATCAGGTCCAGCATGACTGCAGATGGACAGCTGACCAATATGCTTGAAGCATGCAGTACGCCTGTTTGTCATGCCCTGGTCCTCTAGCCTGTTTGTCATGATCTGACCTGCCGCTTTATTTGTCATGTTGTGATCTTCTTGCCACCATCAGCTAGCTATGCATCAGGGTCACTGAGAACGGGGAACAAAGCTCATAGAACTTGCAGTGTTAGTGTGGTCTGCACACACAACTGTTGGATGGAAGACCCATGGTCAATGGATGACTGTGAATCAGCAGAGACAAGCACAGAAGCATGCAAGGACCTGCAAGACCTGCTGCCTGTGCAGGAACATCATGCACACACATCCATCAGCACTGCTAGCAGCAGCAATAAAAAAAGAAAAGACTATGCCTTCCGCGTCAGTTTGATACAAAGCCAAGTATTATACTGGGCTGCCCAAGTGCAGCAGCAATAAGCATAGCAGCAGCATGCATGAGATCTGTACCACTTCTTCTTGGAAGGTTGGCTGCAGCCAGGCTGAGGCAGACTGGCCTGAGTGCCAGGTGTCCCTGCTGCCTCGAGACTCAGACTGGGACTGGAAGCTGGCATAGATGCTGCTGCCTGGGTGATACTGACCTGTGTGCACCAAATGCAATTTCCGAGACTGTTACACAGTAGAGCTGGTGTCATCCATTGCTGCTGTCCTGGGAATGCAAAGAGAATGAGTTCAAATGTCAGGTTCTGCATGTATGACTAGAGGCTGACTTTGCAGCCAGATACATTGCTTGACTGCCATCTGTCATTGGTGTGTCCGTCGTCATCACTTGAAGTCTCAACATGGGACTGGTATCTTGCATATGGTTTGTCACCCCTTGTGGTAATTGATCGTCACCGCTGTTGTGGCAACTGGTCGTGCACTCCTGTCTTCACACATGTTCTCAATGGTGCTCAATACTGTCTATGCTTACAGGCAAGAGCTTGATGTCTTGCAATGCCGACCAGATCTCAAGCAATCTTAATGCAATAGTATGTTGGAAATCAGGAGCAAACTATCTATAGCAGCAAATGTGGTGACTTGACAGCACCTGAAAGCTTACCTGCAGCTGACTCCACATTCGATGACCTGGGTCCCAAAATGCTCTTGGCTCCAACACTGTGGCTCCTAATCTGCACGTTCTCCTTCTGGTCCTCTTCCTCGTCTTGCAGCATTGGCGACAGAGACATGAATGGCCAAGATCCTCTCAGTTGGTTGCCTGCCAAACACAAACGAAGGAACGAGGGAGTGAGTGAGTGAGTGAGTGAGTGAGTTGACAGAAGTGATGTCCAAAATAGTAACTTCATGAGAGTAGCGGGCACTTGCATGCTTGGCACAACTGAGCATGAACGTAGTACTCAACAGGCTCTGAATGCTTCATGATTGTCTTCTTCCCAGCTCAGCAAGCTCAGGCAAACAACTCTGGCTCAACAAGCAAAGCTAGTGCCGCTGACAGCACTATCACTGGTGGCTTGGTGGTATGCACCAGCCCTGGTGTGGTGACACACTGTGTCACATACTCAACTCAGACTAGCTAGATACCAATGTTCACTGAGGGGCACGAGTCTAGATCTACAGCATACCTGTGAGCTTTTGACCAAGAGGGGTGGGTTGCAGGGGTGAGCCCCAGGGGTGGGTTGGGTGTCCAGAACCCACACTCCAGCTGCGTATGTTTGGATTGCTGTTCTCATCGCTGAAGGACTCCCCTGCAATGATAGAGCACAGAGACATAACAACTGAAAGCCTGCATGGGCACTCAGCTACCCTTTGCCTTTCTTGATGCACCCGCTCAGGGTTGTGACTTTGCATTGCTGTGGAAAAGCAAGGTGAATGTTGGCTAAGTACAGCCACACAGTTTGCACTGCTTGCTGGACCAGCACTAGGTGCTGCAAATGCTGATCTCCTAGCAGCAGATGCAGAACGCACAGGGGTGCTGTCAGCAACTTCCAGCTACATTACCTCTGTACAAGCCTGCAGCTTCAGCATAAGCCTGCCGCAGCCCCTTCGGCGTAGTCTTGTGAGGACTTGGCTGCACCACCGCTCCCCGTCCACTGCCGCCAAAGCTTGCCTGCGACTCCGACGGCTTCCTCTCAACTACGTACGCCTTCCGCTTGCTGCGCCTCCGGCGTAGTGCACAAAAGACCGCTGCTGCCGCCAGTAACACTATGACACAGAAGCCCCCGACGGTGGTGACTGACAACAGAAGGACATGGGATCCCGTTGACCCTAGGCTAGCTGCGGCAGCGTCAGCCAAGCCACCCAGAGCAGGCGGCAGGCTGACTGCAGCGCTTGGAGCTGCAGCCGGGCCCCGGGACACAGGCAGGGGAGGGCTCAAGTTGCTGGTGGAAGCATTTGCTGGCGTACCTGCAGCCACTGTCATATGTGTGCACTGTACAAGGCACGACAAGGCAAGCACAATGTTCCTGACAGAGTCCAGCACATGCAATTTGCTGCGATTCCACCATTTGACCATGGCCTATGCTAAGAAGTGCAGAATTTCCCTCATCAGTGACTGTTTTGCCACGCAAGTTGTGTTGCATGCATGTGCCAGGGAACCATTTGCCTAGCTCAAATGCTCAGCAGATCGTTATGATGCTGACTGTTAGATGACAATAAGGATTCTTTGCAGTATGTCCTTAAGGGAAGCTCACAAGGTTTGTCCACCTTCAGGCACATCAGCTCTGTGCAAAACACTTGATTGAGCAACATGACTCAGCTGATGAGACTCACCATTCAATGGTACTAGTGCTGCCAGTGGAGCAGCTGCCTCAGCTTGTGCACTCTCAATCTCTGCAAAGCTATCACCCAGCTGAGACTCAGGCCCTGGCATTGTGGCATTCTCCTGGTTCAGCAATGAGTCAGGGCCAGGGGCTGGTCCCTGCTCCAGCCCTATCCTTGGTGACACAGCAGGGGCAGGGGCTGGTGCAGATGCTATGAGGGCTGCCACATGCTTGGTCCACAGCTGCGGGGTGTAGAAGAGTGGAGCATAGGGGACGCAATAGCCTTGTGAGGGTATCCAGCCAGACATGCATGCCTCGCATGCCACTCCTTCATACCTGGACAAAATGTGGAGTTGGGCACAAGTGTACACCAAATGTTTGTATCTGACAACTGACAGGTCACAGAGCAGACACATGTGAGGCACGTGAAAAGGTGATGCCATTGGTTCTGCTGATCATGATCATTGATTAGTCACTGTGATTTGGCCACAGAGCTGCAGAGTGACACAGCTTGTTAGGCTCAAGTAGAGTGGTTTGAGCATGCAGCTTGGCATTAGGTCTCACTGCCAGAAACTGGTCATAACACTGGACCTCAAGCAATGTGAGTGACAATGATGCATGATGCAAAAGTGACGGGATCACAAGCACAGCAGCTTACCCAGGGAAGCAATCGCACACACCCTGACTGCTTAGACAGGTGCCCTTGCCACTGCAAGGTGTGCTGTTGTTGGCAGGGCAGGCTGAATATTGCACAGGGCAGTCCTGAGGGCAGCTTCCCTGCAGGTCCATCTGACTGCCATTGCTCTGAATGCCCCTCTCGCCAACCTCACAGATGCCGTTACCACAGATCCCCACTCGGTATGACTGCGTCATTTGTGTAATGGCAAAGCCTAGGGCTGACTGTGATTGCGCGAGATCTGCTGACCCTAGAAGACGAGCAACGGTGGGCGCCGTCAGGGGCCCTGCTGCTAGGGCAGAGGCATTGCTGCTGTTGCTGACAGGAGCATGGATGACTACTGTGACTGTTTGGGAAGCAGAAGCTGCCACAGCTGTGGCAGCTGGACTGGCAGGACCTGCTGGGCTTGGTGAGAGGGCGGCAGATGCATTGGCAGAACCTGCTGCAAGGGTGGCAGATGGGGTGGCAGATGCATTGGCAGAGCCTGCTGCAAGGGTGGCAGATGGGGTGGCAGATGCATTGGCAGAGCCTGCTGCAAGGGTGACAGATGGGCTGGCAGGTGAGGTAGCAGATGCCAGCAGATGTCTTGCAGGTGACTGCTGGCTGCTGTTAGCAAGGGCGATGGAGGTGATTGCAGATGCAGGAGTCTGTAGCATGGTTGCAAAGCCCTGAGCCACTCGTGCAGAAGCATTGCCCTGCGCAACAACACGTACCACCTCAGTCTTTGCACTGCTAAATCCATGTGCTTAAGCATTGGTGTCACATCACAGCAGGGTGCGACCATCCTGTGGTGAATTTCAAACCGCTTCTGGGTCATTTCTTCAGGGTGATGGTGTTGTGACAGTGTTGCATCAATGTCTCAATCATGGTGTCTTATCATCACCAAAACAGTATCACATGCACTGGCATCAAGCATTGGTTTGTCACCCACCCTTGCTTTGACAGCAGGTTGTGCATGCCTTTCATTGTGATCACTGTATCTATTGCTGTGGCAGCTTAGCATGCGCATCTGTACAACAGCGAAAGCAAGCTTGCTCAGCAGGAAGACTGTGCCTGGGTGAAATGAGATGAAGAGTGGCAGGCACAGCATGGGCATCTGTACATCTGCCAAAGCAAGGTTGCTTAGCAGGAACACTTTGCCAGCGGGAAATGAGATGAAGAGTGGCAGGCACAGGACAGCATACCTGCAGTGTGGCTGGAGTAAGCTGCAGCTGAGCCTGAACCAAAATGGCACAGCTATCAGACAGACCCCCGCAGACACCACACTCGTCAACAGTCGCATCCTGCAAATGGCAACTCATTGGGGTGTGTCATGGCCTTTCCATGAATCGGACAGCCGTGACGCAGGCATGCTGAGGCACATGCTTTTGGGTTGGATAGTTGGTGTTTGTGTCAATGCATGAGGAGGCTTTGCTATTATGGATGCTGTCCCACAACCTGCGCCTTGCATGCATCATTCACACAAGGCAAGCACGGTAGACAAGGAACTCCATAAGAGGCAAGTAGCACAGCTGGCCTCATGCATGCTCAATTGAGCACTGATCTCCTCTGCAATCAAATGCTGCTTTACCCTGTAGCAGCAGATCCTTTTGGAACTTGCACAGGGCCTTGTGAACAGTCTAGCAGAGATTCTCCCTTCTCTTTTTGTGGGCAGGTCCCGTTTGACTTCAGCATAGTTGATGCACTTATATGGCAGGACCGCTGTGACAAAACTACCTGACAGCAGACGCCAGCGGCATCAATGGTGGACTTGCAGCAAGTCCCTTCCACATCCACTGCTGTGCCAGCCCCATTGCACACCCCACAGGAATCCAGAGTGCCCTCAGGGCAGCACCATCCAGCCCCATCCAGGGCGCTTCCCAGCTCACAGCAAGTGACATTCTTGTCTAGCACACCTGACGGACAACACTGCTGCTGTGCGTCCACAACACCACTGCTGCAGTTTGCTGCCACCTGCGCCAATGCAACTCACGCACCTTACAGCGGTATGTGCTACATCATGGTGAGTGCACATGACATTGACACATACATGCAGCTGTGGTTGGGTGTCAGCAATCTTGATGGCATCCTGGATGGGCGTCACGATGCTGGACATTACTGCTTGCATTGCTGCTACATACTCTGCGCAGGCGCGTGCACACACACACAGACACACACGCGCACAAAAGGTGTGAGGTGTGGCCAGGTCCCTTGGGTCACAGCAATGCAAGCACGGATGCTCATAACACTGCGTTGCAACACAGCGCTCAACTGCTGAAAGCTGGCTACTGGATGCATGCAGCGAAGCCTCGCAGCGCAAAGACAGGCTGCAAGCAGTGAAGCAGCATTGCACCTGACAGTATGAACCGCTGTAGCCGGGGACACACTGACAGGCCTCCTCAACGCATGTGCCTTCCCCAGAGCAGACATTTTCCTGGCAGAAGTCACATGGGTCCATATTGCAGGACATGTTGCTGGCTGGTGCAGGCGCAATACAGCTGCTTTCTGACACAGTCCCATTGCTGGAGTGTATGCACTGCACAAGCCTTGTGCTGACTCCTCCTGTACACGCAGGCATGGGTGATGCAAAACTCGTATGCACAGTGAAGATCAGGAATGCAGTGGGAGAGATGCTGAAGGATGCAGTGCACTTGTGGGTGCTGCAGGCAGCATGTCTGCCAGTGCACCCTGGGCAGCCCGGTATAATACTGGGCTTCTCATTGAATTGACGCGAAAGGCGTAGTCTTTTTTATTTTTTCCTGCTAGTGCAGGCTCTAAAAGGAGGATGTACAATGCAGCGCATAGGTTTCGATACAAGATTGAGCACCAATGCAAGCAAACACACAGTTGGCACTGTACGCATGGTTGAAGTTGCAGACTGCATGGCCCTGCTGAGTCTCTGTTTTGGCTGTCATCTGGGTCACATGCACTGTGCACACTCACATGCAATCTGTCACATCCAAGCCTATGGCTCAGCGGCAAACAACAGGTTTTGTCTTTGCCTTTCGTTTTGGTGACCTAAACTGTTATTATTAAGAGTACTCTAATGAAGGTGACCGAATAAGCATGTGTTGGTGAGAAGGCTGAAGCGGGAGCAAAATGGTCAGCTGCAGTATGCATCTGCACATGTGACATTGAGCATGCCCTGGTTCCCCTACAAGAAGCTGAGAGTGCAGCAAGTGGCAATCTAAAGAACAATGATTTGCAGCAACGGAAGAAGGCAGCAAGACCCAGCCCTACCTCCACAGCTAGCATTGCATGCGCCCCAGTCACTCACATTCCAAGTATACACCTCACAAGGACTCAGATTGCACTGCTGCATCAGAGGCTCATCCACACTGATGTGTGCACAAGCTGACTGCTCAGTGGCTGAAGTGTCACTGGCATTAGCCATGCACACAACTTGCCGGGTGGTGGTGCCACCACTGCATTTGGCTGAGCAGGCGCTCCAGGGTGTGTACTCCCAATGGGGGTTACTACAACCCAAGCCCCTGTGGCATCACAAACTATGCTGACATCAACTGAGCAGAAGCACATGTGACATCGTAACAGCCATGCTTGACTACCTGTCTTCAGAGCTGAAATTGCTGCACAGCTCATTACCTAAGATACCAAGAGAGTGCTAAGGGCGCTCATTTGCTCACATATGTGCATGACAGACAGTCACAGGCAGTTGCTGCAAGTATGTTCGGCTGAGGCACATGCAAAGCATGATGTTATACAAGAGGGCCAATAGCATGCATGGCATGAGTCTGTGCAGTTGCTCTGCTGAGAGCTTTCAACGTTTTTAGCATAAAGCAGCACAGTTTCCTACACACACACAGCATAAACACACAGACAGACAGACACACACACGCACCCACATGCACACACCGCACCCACGCACACACCTCTGACATGTGTAGTCAACTTCTCACATGACATTGTCTAACATCAAGCAGCAGGGCCTCTTACCCAGCTAGGTTCCAGGTGGAAGCCTGAGGAGGTGCAGTGCAGTGGGACATGTCTGCCAGGTAGCCGGGCAGTGCCTCACACAGCAGAGTCTCCTCTTGCAGACTGACTGAGCAGCTTGTATCTGTGCTGATGTTGGCCACGCTTGAGTGAAGTGTGGTGCTGTTTGAGACTGTGGAAGGCGCAGCTGTTGGCGCAGGAGCTTGTTGTACTTGCAGCACCTCTGCAGCAAAGCTGAAGATGATGACAGGAGACAATTAAAGCATCAAGCAGAAGGAACTGTGGATTTGCACAGAGAGGGAGGTGATCAGTCTGCTTGTGAGAGGGGGTTTTCTGGAAGTGCGATGTATCTGAAAGGGTGTGCAAAGGCAATGGGGCTGCAACTGTGCAGCTTGTATTGCTTGGCATCAACGTGAGAGCACTGTATGGAGGACTGCCGTGCAAAGCGTGGATGTGGATACAGATGCAGCCAACAGAATAGCAGCCTCTCATTCATGCCTCGTGCGTACTGGCAGTGTGCATCATGACATTTTGTACTACTCTGAACGTGGTACAGTAGCAGCAACAACAAGCGCTTACGCGTTGGTCCAACTGACAGCACAGTGACATCTGTCAAGCCAGAAGACTGCAGATACAAATCCAACAGACCGCCACTGACAGCAGTCCCCAGCATGTCCTCTTCAGAACTGCCGTCCAGAATGTCACTGACAACAATGCCAAGGGAAAAGATTCCACACTGATATGGCACTGTCTCAGCCTGAGGTGACCCGATTGATGAGCCTGCGCCATCTGCTGTGCAGTCAGACTGGCCTGGACACTGTAGGCAACACTGGCCTTGCTGTACACTGAGGTATGTGGTAAGATCTAAGGAGGTGCCCAGGCAGTTTACAGTGCTGCCTGTGGCATCTGGAGTGCACTCATTCTCCTGCACTGCGCTGTACACGTTCAGGGGCACTTGCGTGATCCCTCTGCAGATGTAGCTGCTACCAAGGCAGGTTCCTGTGCTGTTTGTTGCGCCTTGTACGGGACAGTCTGTGCTGGAGTTGTATGTCAGCCAAAGGTTGCATTGGTTTACTTTTAAATACTGAGACAAGCCCGAAAGCAAGCCCGATGAAAGACTTTGGTTTTGCAGCTGCTGTTGCGCCTGGAGCTGCAGAGTCGAGTTCACGGTAGCAGTGACTGTGTGGAGGTCTAGGCAAGTGTCTGCATCGATAGCTTGCAAGCCTCGCAAAGTTGCAAGAAAACCATCGGATGTATGTGCAACTTCTGTGTGTTGTGCCTGCGCTTGTTTGTGAAGGTTGAGAGTCAAAGTAAAAGCAGCTGCGAGCCAAACTTGCGATCTAAGATGCATGTTGATGCCGTCAAGCGCAGAGACGAGCCTTGATTAGCAATGACAGGATTTCCGAAATGTCATCAGCGATGCCGGGCGGATTCGTGATTGCACTCCGGCGGGGCAGTCATGAGCGGTCCGCTGTCTCCATCAGACATTGGATGTATGCACCGAATGACAGCTGTGTTCAAATGCCAAACCGTCCTTTTTGCCGTCGCGTGACACAACTCGGGATGTGCAACGTCTACCTCTCTTCAGTGTCCACACGTTGTGGCGTGTTGCGCTGCGCTGCAAAGCTTGTCTGTCCAGTGGTCAGATGTTGACAAGCCTGCAAGCTTGGGCTGCTCTCGGGTTTGTGGCAATGCCTCAGTCCAGCCAGCCTAGCTTCCCGGTCTTTGGAGTTGTGTGTCTGCAGTAAGGTGTCAGTGGTGCACAGATGCACATGGAGGCCCTGCAGCAGCAGAACCTGCATAGCAACAAGTCGTATGCTGACAAGGCTCAGCAATTTGTTGTGTTTGAGACTGTTAGGGAGGCGACTCACTCTCAAAAGCAGGCTTTGGTGAATGTGAATATTACTCCTGATGCCATCTTACCATTACTACTGCTTATACTTCTAGCAGTTATACTAGCTGTCTTACTACTGAAGCCACAAGGTACAGCAGCTTATGCTTTATGACATGAGCTGCATTGAACTTCTCAGAGCACCCAAGCCAGCTTGAGGCAAATCATAACTTTCTCTTGCTTGTATGTGCTGATGCTTTGCATCTGAGCATTTGTTGACTGCATTCATTTGATGTTGCATGACTTGTCACAAGATGCGCTGTGGAAGCATTTCTACCATCACCTGTACAGAGCCCTGCTTTGGCCACTTGTAGCTTGCACTGTAGACTTGCTTTCAAGACATTGCTCAAGCCTCTGCATATAGTGCACACTCACACATGTTTTGTGTAGCAGGTGGGCTGCTCACATTGAGAGAATTTGTTCAAAAGCCTCTAGTCAATTTGGACCAGCAGACGACAGATCATGCTTCGACCTCCAGAATACATGCAACACAACCCAGCACTTTTGACAGAGTGCACAAGTGGGAAGAGTTTGTACCAGAGGCTCGCAAATTTTTTAGAGCCTTGGACAACACAAAGCGCTTGTGCCAGCCTCAGGTCAGGCCCTGTGTGCTTGTTACACAGCTGGCTATGCAAGCATACCTTTGAGAATAGCAATATATCTTTTGCAACTGCAGGTGTTTTATATAGTTGATGAACCACTCATTGCTGCAGCCGATGTGAAAGAAGTCCGTGGACATATCTTTGGCCTTCTGCGGTCGCTCACTGCAATAGCTCCATACTGTGGCCTGCGTGAGCACCTGATACTTCATGCCTGCACGTGCTCTGCCGGTCATGCATGCTTCCAAGTTTTGGTGTTATGATCACATGCTGTGACATGCAAGCGCTGGCTGCAATTATATGCCACAACGCAAGCACGCACAGTCAAACTCTATCGCAGTCCAGATCTCTTTGGATTGTGTCACTTTCATTGCACAAAGTGAGGTGCCAAAGTTGGAGGACCTGTTGGTCATCATTCAACAGACCAGTGTAGAGACATGTTGTTTGCTGATGTGCAGGAACTGAATATGTGGGGGCTGGCAGCTGGCGAAACTTTAGTTTCACTGACCTCTTGTTACGTCAAGGCAACACAGATACAGCCAACTTGAGTGCAGCAAACTTGGGTGTCATAAAGGTCAAAGGTCCTTGGCAGCTCAGTCTTCCCAATAATGTAGACCTGGCAGATGTCCTGAATGACACCCGCTACTTCGGAAATGTTTTAGAAGCTGTTCAACAGGTGTGCACACCTTGCAAATGTCGTTTGTTGCTGCACACTGGCATGCTTTGCTCCTTCTGAGATCAGGCGATAAACTTTGAGTACAACAAAGGGCAAGCAAAAATACAGATAAGCTCTAAAGAATAATAATAACAAGCAAAACAAGTGATTAGTTACTTTTCTGCAGGCATGTGGAGATGCTGTAGCTGAGGAAGCGCCATTGTTTGCCCTGTCCAACTACAATGCCACAATCTTTTGTCGGCGAGACTTTTCCAACGTTCGCAACAAGCATATTTGGGCATCCCCTACTATCACTTGGGACAGCCCATTGCTGCCACCTCGCGCCGCCTGGTTGTACTTCATGTCTGTTGCGCAAAACTGCCGTGCCAATGGAGTGAAGAGCCGACTGCGCCGGGAACAAGTACCCTCCATGCCTCTGCCAGACCATTCCTTGCCTGTGAGTCATGCACAAGCAACTCTGCAGCTGAATTCTGCCTGGAACAGTGGCTGTCAGTTGAAGGGCACACGTCAACAGCCAGGCAGAGCTGCCAAAAGGCTGCAGACCAGAACTGGCACATTGCAACAAGACAGGACCCAGGATTGGCCATCGGCAAGCATGGTAATGACTGCTGACACCAATGGCAGTGCAGTTCTGACAAGCCCAGCTGCAGCTGATACCGCCCCAATTGTAACATCTTTGTTGACAGCATGGATCAGCCAGTTGCCTCATACCCCCAGAGAAACTGCAATTAGTCAGTTGCCTTGGATGCAGCTTGAGCATGTGGACCTGACAATGGACTGCATCGGCAGCAACTCTCTGGCAAGGGTGCTTAAGGTGGGTCACCATGGTTAGTGCATGTCTACATTGCCTGGCATGGAATGATTAGCTGGAACGCCTGTTAATTTAAATTATTACTATTATTATCATTATTATTATTATTATTATTATTGTTATTATTTTCAGTATTATTGTTGTCATTATTGTTATTATAATCATTATCATTAACATTGTTATTATTATCATTATTGACTGGCTTGTTTGAGATTAGCCTGTTTGGAATGGTTGCAAGGCGCCTATCAGTTACATGAGGTTGACTCAATATGACACTACATGTTATTGTTGCAGGCCAAACAAGGTGTGCACAAGCTGGCCATGAAGGTCTTTGATGCGCAGAATGATATAGCCATAGAGAGCTTCATCAGTGAACTCCTGGCATATAATACGCTGCAAGAGCTTCAAGGTTCAGTCATTCCAGTGCTGCATTCCTTTGGTCGGATGCATCACACTGGATGTCCAGCAATTATTACACATTGGGCAGGTAATACAGTCACAGGCGCTGATTCCCTCAGCAATGAACTGCTAGCTGCTGCAGAGCAAGGGCTGCAGGCTATGCATAGTAGGCGTGTCAGTCATGGTGATGTACGAATGAGCAACATGTTGTTGGACAAGGACAGGCTTGTCTTTTGTGACTTTGGGCAAAGTGCCATTGATGCGTCACCACATGACTGTCAGCAGGACTTTGCAATGCTTGCAGAAGTCGAACAGTGAGAAAGTTTCTTTGAACACTGTATGCGCTGGTTTGTCAAGTTCAGCGGCTGGGCAGGTTGATACTCAGCCTGGTCTGTGTTTGGGAGCCCTCTTTAGCTAGGCCAGCACGGAGTGCATTGTATGCAAGTTCTTCAGAATGTGATTAAGTGTGCTGACCGTACTTTACGGTTGCAAAGTCTGCTACATTTATAGTTCTGTTGAATCTAGACAGCAATATGATAGCCTGCATTGCAACAGCCTGGACATCATGATTTTGGACTACAACAGCTGAAGTTTTGGATGAGGCCATGGCCTACAGAAAAGTGGAAAACACAGATCTGGACTGCAACGACTATGGCCATAATTTCTCGTTAACATAAAGATGTGCACCCTTTGCTTGAAAACCAAAGCTGCAATGGATACTTTCCTAGATAGTTAGTGGCTGGTCCAGTTAGGGCAGCTCAACGTCCCGTTTCACAATATCTGCTACACAGTTAAGGTATGCACGCCAGTGGGCAAATAGGACCTGTGAACTATCAGGGTAACACAATGATTGGGCTGAGGAGTAGCTTAACCTGAGCATTTATCATTGTTACAAGTACCTGCCAAGCAAGGCACAGCGCATGGTACACGTAAGGCATGCTGCAGGCAACATTGCTACTGAAACCTTAACAACAATATTGCGATGTTTGTGTTTGAACCACACAGCCAGCCAGCATTCTACTTGGTAGTCTAGAGAACCAAAGTTGCTATCACCCCATTGCTTCATCCGGAGATCGCAAATTGAAAGGTGTGGTTAGAAGCCAGCACACAAATGCTGCTTAAAAGACACTGATTGAAGGCAGGGCCATTGAGCAGGAAAATGACCAGATCTAGGCTTCCAAACAGATCTGAACTCACCGCCATACACATCTCTGCTACCACTGAGGAGGAAAGCTGCACCACGCACATCACGAGCAGACAATACAAGAGTTTGCAATGAAGGCCAATTGCCTAACAAGAGCACACTGATGGCAAGGCTGTCTAAGAAACTTTCCAAGTCATCATGCTGCAGATACAAACGTGTTAGATGTGGCCATCTCCCACAGACCAGGTAGTCAATAGCATCTGCATCAAGCATGATATAAGAGAGATCGAGGGTGCAAAGATTTGGGAAGTTTCCTTGAACAAGCTGTGCAATAGCTGCAGCATCAAGCATGACATTCCAGGAAAGGTCCAGATCCTGTAACTCCTCCCATCTACCCTTGATCAGTAAGCTCACACCCACACTAGTAAGAGCATTATTGTGGAAGCACAGCCTTGTCAAACCTGTCAAAGTTGATCTGCCTTGCCCTAGGATCTCACACATTCTCACTCCCATAAACTCAGGCTTGCATACTCCACTCAAGTCAAGATCTGTCAGTAGGGGCCAAGAACCTCCATGAACAAAGTTTCCGATGGCTTTGGACGAACGCGTATTATAAGCAAGGCGCAATCTCTCTAGATGTGGCCAACATTCCGAATTGAGATGAGCTACTAATGCTGGGTCTAGAGGGTGTGACGCAAGATTCAAACCTGTCAAATTGCGCCATGATATGGAGGTTGATGCATGCACACTAGGATTCCATGCCGGTTCTGCCCCATAGCAGTCCCTGAGGTTCAAAACTTCCAGCTCAGGCCAGTTGCCTATAAGTAGACTGGCCAATGCAACATGGGTGCCCTCCAGGTCTAGTGACTTCAACGCAGGCCAGTGAGCTTGAACCAGCCAGGCTGCAGCTCCTGGACCCAAATTGTAATTGCTGCTGAGGTTGACATTGACCATCTTTGGCCAGGCAATGCCGGCTAGAAGTTGGGCAGCATGATCATCCAATTTGTTTTGAGCAAGGTTGAGACATATGACTGCTGGCAGGTCTGCCTTAGCAAGCTTTGCAATTGCAGCTCTGCCCAGCTTGTTGCAGCTCAAATCTAGCTTGGTCAAGATTGGCCAATCTCCCTGGATGAGCATGGACATGCCACGCACATTGAGTTTGGTGCGGCTCAGGTCAAGGACTTTGATCAAGCGCCACTGAGGCTTGACCAGAAGGTGGAAATGATGTTGACGGACCCCACTGATGCTTGTTACTGAAGCCTGAACCTGCTTGCGCAACTCGCGGCTTGTTGCAGACAGATTCTTCAAAGCGTCTGGAGACAGAGAGGCTAGGAAGCTTGGTGCTGCATGAATCAAATGAAGAAGAGCAGCGCCAAGATGTGGCGAATCTGTTAAGTGCAGCTTCTTGCGAGCTTTCTTGACAGCCTGGGACCTTGTGCAAGGAGGCATGGCAAACTCAACAAATTTGTTTCTGCAGACAACAAACTGTCAGGCATATAAATGCTGATGGTGTTGCTGAGCCTGTGGACCACAGGCTGTCAAGCTCAATCTGTAAAATTAAATCTGCTTGATGCTTGGCCAACCTGAAGCAACAGCTTCGGTGCTTCCAAGTTGGTAACACCTGTACTTGCAGAGCCAAATGCGTCACACAAAACGAGCCTGAACAAACATGTCAAGGCTGTACATACCGCGAAAAGTTTTGGTCTTTGCGTCGACAGAGACCCTGACGCAAGTCAACAAGTCGCCGCAATAGCTTCACGAATATGGTGTCATCGCTTCGTTCTTCAAATTTGCTGCCGCAGTAGATCGCGCAGACGCAGACGCGGACGTTGATCAGTCAGAATGCCGTGAGTGATGGCACTCACAGGAAATGGAGAGTAGAGTAGACGATCGTCAGCACAAAGGGCACAGCAGCGGCCAGAGCAGCGGCATTCAGACGCTCGGCTGACAAGTTTATCACGCCAGAAACGGAGTCGCTTTGAACTTCAAGTTGAGATTTCACATTCCTCTCTATTCGCAAAGGTCTGCGATGATGCTTTGGACCAACCTGCTGCACATCATGTTGCAACAGGAGCATGGTTTACGCCAACAGAGGGATAACACCTGTGATGGGAGAAGTCCCAGGAAACTTAATGCGTTGCAGCCTGCCATCTTGCTGCATGGTCTTCAACAGTACATTGTCCGCCAGAGCATTCTGGACTGCTATGCGACCTAAGGCTTTCAGCTCTTGCAGCTGCAGCACACAAGCTTGTTGTCATGATTCAGCCTCATCAGGACTCTGTCAGTGGCAATGTCTAGCAGAAACTTGGGAAAGCATGCAGCAGCAACTGTAACTCCTTGATCGTCCAGGGTTCCACAACAATCTTTGAGTGCCAAGATACACATGCATGAAGTGGTGCTTGGGCAGGCATCAGGCGCCAAAAAGGCATTTGAGCACTCAAAGAGCAGACAACCGCATTTACACAAGTACATCACGAGTGTGCATCTGTCTGCGTTCAGATCAGAACACACCTTTTCCTCTGTCAAGAGCTGGCTTTAAGTACTGCTTTGTGCCAAGGTCGCTATGCCATGGCGAGCAGCTGTAAAGTTTGCAAGGGCAGACTCGAAAAGATCGCTAGCTTGCACATGGCTTAGCAAGCATAACCTGCTTGTGCTTCAAGAGAGTACCAAAGCTTGATTACCAGGCAGTGCCAAAGTCAAGAACGCGGCACTATTTGGATACCTGGGCAGACTGCATGCTAAGCAGCTGCATGGGTCTGCTTGCAGCGTGTGGTCAGCTGCCTTGAATGGCGACTCACTCTCAGAAGCAGGCTTTGGTGAATGTTACTCCTCATGCCATTACTATTTCTTGAAGCAATTATACTGGCTATTGTACTAGTTGTAAGGATGCGTCAAACACTACTGAATCCGCAAGGTACAGCAGCTTATGCTTATGACATGAGCTGCATTGAACGAAGAGCTGACTGCGCCGGGAACAAGTGCCCTCCACGCCTCTGTCAGACCACGCCTTGCCTCTGAGTCACGTCTGAGTCACGCACAAGCTACTCTGCAGCTGAAATGAGCCTGGCGCAGTGATTGTCAGTTGAGGGGTACATGTCAACAGCCAGGCAGAGCTGCCAAAAGGCTGGAGCCCAGAACTGGCACATTGCAACAAGACAGGGCCCAGGATTGGCCATCATTAAGCTTGGCAGTGACTGCTGACACCCATGGCAGTGCAGCTCCAACAAGCCCAGCTGCAGCTGATACTGCCCCGAGTGTAACATCTTTGCTGACAGCGTGGATCAGCCAGTTGCCACGTACCCCCAGAGAAACTGCGATGAGTCAGTTGCCTTGGATGCAACTCGAGCGTGTGGACTTGACAATGGATTGCATTGGCTGCAGTTCTCTGGCAAGGGTGCTTAAGGTGGGTCACCACGGTTATTGCATGTCTACATTGCCTGGCATGGAATGATTAGCTGGAACGCCTGTAAATTATTATTATTATTATTATTCAGTATTATTGTTGTCATTATTGTTATTATAATCATTATCATTAATATTGTTGTCGTTATAATTATTGACTGGCTTGTTTGAGATTAGCCTGTTTGGAATGGGCGCAAGGCGCCTGTCAGTTATGAGGTTGACTCAAACATGACACTACATGTTATTGTTGCAGGCCAAACAAGGTGTGCATAAGCTGGCCATCAAGGTCTTTGATGCGCACAACAATGCAGCCATAGAGAGCTTCGTCAGTGAGCTCCAGGCATACGATGCGCTGCAAGAGCTTCAAGGTTCAGTCATTCCAGTGCTGCATTCCTTTGGTCGGATGCATCACACCGGGTGTCCAGCAATTGTTACACATTGGGCAGGTAGTACAGTCACAGGTGCTGATTTCCTCAGCAATGATCTGCTCGCTGCTGCAGAGCAAGGACTGCAGGCTATGCATGACAGGCGTGTCAGTCATGGTGATGTACGGTTGAGCAACATGTTGTTGGACAAGGACAGACTTGTGTTTTGAGATTTTGGGCAAAGTGCCATTGATGCTTCACCACATGACTGTCAGCAGGACTTTGCAATGCTTGCAGAAGTCGAACAGTGAGAAAGTTTCTTCTCACACTGTATGCGCTGATTTGTCATGTGCATCGGCTGGACAGGTTCATACTCGACCTGGTCTGTATTGAGGAGCCTCATTTGACTATAACACAGGCCAGCACAGAGGTGCGTTGCATGCAAATTCTTCAGAATGTGATTAAGTGTGCTGACTGTGCTTTACGGCTGCCATGTTTGCTACAACAATAATTTTGTTGAATCTAGACAGCAGTATGATAGTCTGCATTGCAACAGCCTGGACATCATGATTTTGAACTATAACAGCCAGCCTTAGTAACCAACAGCCTTAGGCCTGAAGTCGAAGATGAGGCCACAAAGAACGAGGAAAACACAGACTCGAACTTGCTGAATATGGGCATAAATTCTGGTTAAGAAAAAGATGGGCACCCTTCGCTTGAGATCCAAAGCAGCAATGGAGACATTCCCAGATAATTGTCATGGCTAGTACAGTCAGGGCAGCTCAACGTCCCGTTTCGGAGTAGCTGCCACATATCACAAGCAGCTAAGGTATGCACACGTTGAAAATTCTGTAACGTGCTGAGGGATAGCTTGACCTAAGCATGTTCCAAGTGCATGTACCATGCATGGTACATGTAAGGCATGCTGCAGGCAACACTGCTACGTAGTATACTTAAATCTTCACAGCAATATTGCGACATTTGTGTGTGGACTGAACAGCCAGCCAGCATACTACTAGATAGACCTTCATGTACAGAATCAAAATTGCTATCAACCCATTGCTTCATTTTTACTTTGCAAATCGAAATGTGCGGTTAGAAGTCAGGACACAAATACTGCTCAAAGGAGACTGATCGCAGGCAGGGCCATTGACTAGGAAAGTGACGAGATCTAGGCTTCCAAACAGAGCTGAAGTCACCGCCATACACATCTCTGCTACCACTGAGGAGGAAAGCTGCACCACGCACATCTCAAACAGACAGTGCAAGAGTTTGCAATGAAGGCCAATTGCCTAGCAAGAGGACACTGATAGCAGCGTTGGCTAAGAAACCTTCTGGTTCTTCATTTTGCAGATACAATTGTGCTAGATGTGGCCACGCCCCATGGACTAGGTACTCAATAGCACCTGCATCAAGCCTGTCATAAGACAGATCAAGGGTGCGAAGATTTGGGAAGTTCCCTTGAACAAGCTGTGCAATAGCTGCAGCATCAAGCACAACATTCCGCGAAAGGTCCAGATCCTGTAACACCTCCCATCTGCCCTGTACCAGTAAGTTGACACCAACACTAGAAACAAAGTTGTGAGCGAAGCACAGCCTTGTCAAACCTGTCAAAGCTGATCCACCTTGCCCTAGGATCTCACACATTCTCACTCCCCTAAATTCAGGCATGCATACTCCCTTCAAGTCAAGATCTGTCAGTAGGGGCCAAGAACCTCCAAGAACAAAGTTTTCAATGGCTTTGGACGAAAGAGCATGATCAGCAAGGCGCAACCTCTGTAGACGTGGCCAACATTCCAAATTGAGATGAGCTACCAATGCTGGGTCTAGAGAGTGTGACTGAAGATCCAAACTTGTCAAATTCCGCCATGATATGGAGGTTGATGCATGCACACTAGGATTCCATGCCGGCTCCGCTATGAAGCAACGCCTGAGGTTCAAACCTTCCAGCTTGGGCCATTTGCCTATAAGTAAACTGGCCAATGGAACATGGGTGCCCTCCAGGTCTAGTGACTTCAATGCAGGCCAGTGAGCTTGAACCAGCCAGGCTGCAGCTCCTGGACCCAAATTGTAATTGCTGCTGAGGTTGACATTGACCATCTTTGGCCAGGCAATACCGGCTAGAAGTTGGGCAGCATGATCATCCAATTTGTTGCCACTAAGGTTGAGACTGGTGACTACTGGCCAGTCTGCCTCAGCAAGCTTTACAATTGCAGCTCTGCCCAGCTTGTTGCAGCTCAAATCTAGCTTGCTCAAGGTTGGCCAATCTCCCTGAATGAGCATGGACATGCCACCTGCATTAGGCTTGGTGTGGCTCAGGTTAAGGACTTTGAGGAAGCCCCACTGAGGGTTGACCAGAAGGTGGAAATGATGTTGACGGACCCCACTGATGCTTGTTACTGAAGCCTGAACCTCCTTGCGCAACTCGCGGCTTGTTGCAGACAGATTTTTCAGGGCGTCTGGAGACAGAGAAGCTAGGAAGCTTGGTGCTGCATGAACCAAATGAAGAAGAGCAGCGCCAAGATGTGACGAATCTGTTAAGTGCAGCTTCTTGCGAGCTTTCTTGACAGCCTGGGATCTTGTGCGAGGAGGCATGGCAAGCTCAACAAATTTGTCTCTGCAGACAACAAACTGTCAGGCATATAAATGCTGATGGTGTTGCAGGGCCTGTGGTATCTCCCAAGCAGCTTACTGTAAAATGAAATCTGCTTGATGCTTGGCCAACCTGAAGCAACAGCTTAGGTGCTTCCAAGGTGGTAACACCTGTACTTGCAGAGCCAAATGCGTCCCACAGGATGAAGCCTGAACAAACATGTTTGTTGTGAACATTGAGGCAATACATACCACGAGTCTTTGCGTCGACAGAGACCCTGACGCACGTCAACAAGTCGCCGCAATAGCTTCACGAATATGGTGTCACCGCTTTGTTCTTCAAATTTGCCGCCAGAAGTAGATGGCGCAGACGCAGACTTTGATCAGTCAGAATGCCGTGAGTGATCGCACTCACAGGAACTGGGGAGTAGAATATACAATCGTCAGCACAAACGGCACAGCAGCGGCATTCAGACGCTCGGCTGACAAGTTTATCACGCCACAATCAGAGTCGCTTTGAACTTCAAGTTGAGATCATGAGCATTCCTTCATATTGGGATTTCAGATTCCTCTCTACTAGGTCTGCAATGATATTGGACCAACCTGCTGCAGATCATGTTGCAACAGGAGCATGCTTCACGCCAATAGAGGGATAACACCCGTGATGGGAGAAGTCCCAGGAAATCTCGATGTGTTGCAGCCTGCCATCTTGCTGCATGGTCTTCAACAGTACATTGACCGCCAGAGCATTCTGGACAGCTATGCGATCTAAGGCTTTCAGCTCTTGCAGCTGCAGCACACAAGCTTGTTGTCATGTTTCAGCCTTGTCAGAACTCTGTCAATGCAATGTCTTGCAGAAAGTTGGAAAAGCATGCAGCAGCAACTGTAAACCCTTGACCGTCCAAGATTCCACAAGAATCTTTGAGTGCCAAACTACACATGCATGAAGTGGTGCTTGGGCAGGCATCAGGCGCCAATAAGGCACTTCAGCACTCAAAGAGCAGACAACTATGGATACACAAGTACATCACAAGTGTGCCTCCGTCTGCATTCAGATCAGAACACACCTTTTCCTCTGTTAAGAGCTGGCTTTGAGTACTGCTTTGTGCCAAGGTTGCTATGCCATGGCGAGCAGCTGTAAAGTTTGCAAGGGCAGATTCCAAAAGATCGCTAGCTTGCACACCTGCAGGAAGTGATAAACTGCTTGTGCTAATAAAAAGGACCAAAGCTTGATTGCTGGGCGGTGCCAAATCAAAAATGAGGCACTTTCTGGATACCTGTGCAGACAGCACAACATGGGCAGCCCGATATAGTACGTGGCTTCTCATTAAATGCCGCAAAAAGGTGTATTCTTGTCTTTTGTCTATCTGCACACTGCATACTGAGCAGCTGCAGGAGTCTGCTTGCAGCATGTGATCAGCTGCCTTGAATGGTCCAGAGACAGGCTGCTGGACAAGGGCTGCAGCATTAGGGCAGTGGTAGCAAACAAATGCCATCTGCATGCAGGACCCATCATGATTTGACGCAAATCAAGGCTGTAGACAGCACTTGGCAAGTGACCATCTGAGCCAGCCGTGTTGCCAGCAGGGGGGCGGTCAAGAATGCAGCTGCAGACAAGAATGACAAGCAGGTGTCTGAGATTGACCCATTGCAAGTTTTGCAGAAGCATGCAGCTCTTTTCAATCCCAAAACATATATTTCATGTCAGAGACGTCATCCCTGCACTGGAAAGCTAAACTCAGAACGCCTGGGAACAGTAATGGTGTTTTTCCATTGGGGAAATGTGTTAGTCATACATGCAACTGCAGACACGTGAGGATCAGAGAGGCACCTGTCACATCCATGGCAGCAGTGTACTGATCATAGAGCAGGGGCATGGGCCGTTGCATGAAGGCAAAGGAACCAAAGCGCTGCTCGTACCGGGTCGCCTCTGAGTTGAAGGGCATGTCTGGGTTGGGAATGGCCCCACAGGCCATCAATCCAGTTGCTACCCTCATCAAGCCCTGACACATCTGGCGGCCCACTTGAGCTTTGTGCACCTGTCACACACATGCAACAGCACAGACATTCAGTAGCAGATGTTGCAGACAGTAAGACCCTTCATGGGAAATACTACCTGGTACACTAAGGCAGCTTTGTGAAAGTGCACGTAAGTTTTGTCAGATTACATTGTCAGCATGTATGATGTGCTAGATATAGCCTGCTGATTAACTCCTTTTCAGCAAGCCACAAGGCACACCGTGGATTTGCCGGTCATGCCTTGAGCTGCAGACACACACTACTGTTCTATTAATTCTTCACTTAGCAGGCCAGCTGCTGCCCTGCACAGGTCTATAGAACATGACACCAGCTGGATCATTTGCAGAGGAACAGCCAAGGAACCACAGAACAAAGCCTACCTCCTGAACTGTGTACTTGAGATGCCCACTGTCAAAAGCTGGTGGGGCAGCTTTGCTGGCTGCTTTGGCCTTTGCGCTGCTCTTCTTGCTGGTGTGCTTGCCTGGTTTGGCAGACAGCGCTGGTAAGCCACCCTTTGAGGGGGAAGCTGGGGCTCCTGACTGAGGCTGGACATTCAAGAACTGGGGTGCTGTCACAGCTACAGTACCATGAAGATAGTCACAGTACCTGCATGTCAAGAGGAAGTTCACACAATGTCATGACCTGAACATTGCCTGGTGTCATGTCAGCACAGTCATGAATAACTGGCTGTGCAGGTCCAGACTGCAAGGCAACGCCTGCACACAAGACTACAGCCCCATCACGCAGATCTGGATGCATTGAGCATTTGTGCGCAGTGCAAGAGGCAAAGACCTAAACTGTGGGCAATGTCTGCACCAATGCTAGATCACAGACCAAAAAGCTGGATGAGCCTATGCAACTTGGTCAACACTAGCAAGAGCCGGATGTGGCACAGCAAGACTTGGCGATAGCTGTCCTTTGGGATGTCAGGAGCATACCAGTAGAGCATACAAAACTCTTTAGGCTGGTACAGGTCCAGCTCAAAGCCCAGCAGGAAGTGTTGCAGCAGCACCGCTGCACAGCCTTTCTCCACCCATGCAGCACATGGGCCCTGCATTACACACAATCATTCAGCACAGCTCAAGCAAGTAGTCTTGTCAATGGTAGTCTTGTCAATGGCGCTTCTGTAGACTGCATGTCTACAAATGGAATATCACTGAATAGCTCACCTTGACTCTAGCATTCTGAACCTCTCGGCATTGTTGACATACATGGGAACATGTTCACAAACAATAACACCATGATTAGAAGAGTTTACCACAGGCTCCCATTGGATACTCAGCTTGCTCAGCAGGGCTACACCAGTGACAAAACATGCATAACACACAGCTAAACACAAACATTGAGTTAGGTCACATTACATGTATTGTGCCATATCAAATAATGTCAGGACGTAAGTTACTGTTACATGCACATTGCAATGCATGTGCATGCATGCATGCTCAATCTGTACTAGCACAATGGTTCTTCACATACCAGAGCTTCCTCAGGGTGGTCAGCTTGCTCTGGTGGGGGTTGCCACTGCCAGCTGCTGCGGTGGTGCAGCCAATCCTGGAACTCTGGGGAAGCATCAGCAATGAGGGCGTGCTCAAGCAGGTTGCTCCAGTCCTCCATGGCCCGCCGGTGCCGCCGCCGCTGTCTTGATCTGTTCACGCACATGGCAAGACACCAGCCTTGCACCTGCACGCATGCCCAGCCCTGGATAACATGGCCACAGGCTATGAGAACAGCAAGCACTGTAGGAAGGGCCCTTGCAAGAGAGGCATCCTGGCACGGTATGCATGGTATCCCCATGCTCATGAATATGGCATGCATGTTTGCAGGTTGGTGAAGTATCAGCTAGGCATGCGGGCTTGAGCAAGTTGCTGCAGTCTTGCAGTCCCCAAAGTCCCCTGCCTGTAAAAGGGCGCCTGCCTTGATGTGTTCCGGTATATTGCCAGGCATGATTTCTGCACATATGCCAGGCGTTGCAGCAATTGTCAAGCAGGTCATGTCATTGGCCAGCTGTGTTTCAGCACATGGCAAGACCCCAGTCCTGTGCCTGCCCACATGGCAAGCAATATGTGTGATGCACAGTGTGACCATGGTCATAGACACTCACCGACTGGGAGCCTAGTGAGATGCATAGAAGGAGGACATGGACGAAGACTGCACTGTGAATGACCTCTTGCTGGTGAATGCCAGTCAGGCTATGCTGCGCACTTGATGAAGACAGGAGCAATGCATACAGCTGATACAGGTGCTGATGACAAGCACTGCAATTGATAGACATACCGCTATGCACACTTGATCCACAAACAACTTCACTTCTGGGCCTGGTAGCTGATTGGGCTGAGGAAAGCACAGGTGTGCGCACATCATAGGAGCCCGAGGGACCCACCCAGGTACCCCACCCCCCTTTGTCTTACTGAGCTTGCCTGCACACGAAAGTTTGTTTGATTGTGTGATTGCTTGCGTTGTGTGAGAACCTTTGAACCCGCAAACGATGCTGAGCTGGACTCAGCGCGGAAGAGTTGCAGCTGCTAGAACCCCCCAGTAGAGATGACATGCCAATGCCACAAAAGCCAGACTAACTCCTACTTGCTGTTCACGGGAGCTAGGATGTTGAACAGGCCTTGACAGCACATCACCATCATTGATGACAAAGTCAGTGGTAATAATTCTGCCTTGTATAAACTCTCTAACCAAATGCGCGCCATGAGGGCAGGAACTGCGCTCCATGACATATCAAACCAGACAAGACTGGGCAATGTTGTGGGGCCAACTAGTGCCTGTTTTGGGTCCAGCCTCACCTGTGATGGCAGCATGCATAGCTGAGCGTGCAACAGATCCTGGGTTCTGTTTGGCAAAGCTGTGCAGGAACTCCTGCAGCTGTGGCCACTGCTGTATACCAGTCAGCTGGCACACCACAAGCAGGTCTTTCAGAAGCTTTGAGTAATACGCCCAAGCCTCTTGATTGCTGAGCACCTGCATGCAGAACAGACAAAACTGCTTCTACATCTCTGAAATTCTGCAGCCCATTGAACAGTGACAGGCAGAAGCATCAGCCATTCTTTGCAAGAAATGGAAGCAATCAAGCAGTGTCAACAAGTTGCAACATGCTTCAGCACAGTGTGTCTGTGTGTGCATGCAGCCAAAAGATCATGCATTTTGTGAGGCACAAACCCTCACAGTGCACATGCAGGACCACTGCTACTCTACAAGCCAGTTCACTGCATCAAACAGTACATTCTGACTTGAACAACCAGTCTGGGGTTAAAAGGCAAAGGCAAAGCCAAGGCCAAAGGCAAAGGCAAAGGCAAAGGCAAAGGAAAGGCAAAGGCAAAGGTAAAGACAAATGCAAAGGCAAATGCAAAGGCATATCAGCATTGCAATGTTGAGGGGGGGGGGGGGTCAACCTGAACAGCAGACGGCGATTGACATCAGGGTGAAATCCAACAGCAGGGCCGACCCCAAAATGCGCAGTCTGCACCACGTTTGCCAGCTCTGCTTGCGCCCTCTGGATGTGCTTGCGGGCCATGATGAGACCATCTGCATCCCACTGGTGCAGCTGCTCCATAGCCTGCCAGCACGCACCATCTGAGTCAGCATGATAAACAGATGGAATGCACCGGTTGCACGGTATGCTGGTATGGTAGTGTCTTGCTGTCTGTGAGACACTGTACATGGCAGACGCATGCAGTGCTGCAAAGCTGAAAAGCAGCCAGCCAATCAGCTTAGCAGAATCTACAGCTGTCTGCATAGCATCTTCAGCTGAAACATTCTCTGCTTGACTATAGCTTGAAAGCCAACAAAACGGCTCAGCAGTCATACTGATAAGTTCATGTTGATGGGGATGTGCAATCAGCGGTCGCAATGCTTGAGCTCACCTGCAACAGAGCTTTTGAAAAGCGCAACCTAGCTAGTATAGCTGTCGTCTCATCATCCTCTGATGTTGCGAGTGAAGATCCTGCATGCTGGTGGCTGGTTTTCCTGGCAGCTAAGAGCTGGTCCTCGGCAAGGCTGACAGCTGCATAGGGCTTGGCCTTGGAAAGCTTGCTGTCTTTGGATGACGTACTGCTTTGCAAGAGGAGGCCAAAGGTGTGGGTTGTAAAGTCTTCTTCCTGAGGACAAATTGGAGGAAGAATTAATTGTCCTCTGTGACGACTTTTGTGACATCAAGTATAATGCAGAATTTCCACAGATGTTACTGGTTCACAATGCTGGTCTGTGGGCAGGTATGCGTTGGATCTCGCCTTGCATGAGGGCAGCAGCTACAGACTACGAATGCGCATTGCGCAGGACGTGCAGGCACCTATGGGGAGAGGCAAAAACAAGGAATGATCTGCAAGGGTGCTCACCTCACATACAGAGGCATGCAGGACAATGTTCCTGACTGCATCACAACACGCACGTGTTGCTTCACAGTACGCCGACAAGACTTGGTTCTGTGCAGTCCTGCATGGAGGTGCAGGACACTTGTCAGCAGATGAAGAAGGATGAACACTCCAATTGCTGGTGAGCTGAAACATGTCTTACCTGTCGGGCTTCAGCATGTACAGACAGACAAAGACAGTCTGGGCAAGTGAGTTGCCAACATGCCAACTGGCTTGCATTGCTGCCAGTTGATCTAAGATGGCTAAATGCTGCTGGTGCGACAGCTCAAGCGGTGCCAGTCCTTGCTCAACAAGCTGGTCAGGAGTGGGTGCACTTGCTGTGTCTAAGCCGGCGTCCATCTTTGGATCGCCAATCTCGACGGCACTCATCGCTTCGAACAAGTTGAAGTGCTCAGCTTGCAGCATCTCGCCAGGCTGCAATTGACTTGCAGCTGCCTGTAGAGTGGACTGCACATCGAACCAGCTGTTGTCGTCTGTGTGCCCCTGACCGGACCTCTCCATATGTGGCCGGGAGCAGCAAGGGCAACCTGGCGCTGTTGGGTCTCGTTTGACTGCCTCGGCCGCGCAGCAAACGTCATGATCAGCGCCTATAGCAACTTTTGCCTGACAGGCTCCGAGACCACTTTTTTTTGCACATCCATGCATCGCATCGTTCTGTCGAAGATGGAACCGCGTCAGGGCTCATATACCAGAACCGTTCCTGAAGTACGGACTGTATGCTGGAAACAACACGTTTCTGAAGCACAATTGCGATCACGATACCAAGCTATGCTGTTTGCTTCGTGCGTTCTAGCGTTGGATACTCAGCTGGAAGGCTCTTGACTGTACAATTGCATTCAGCCTTCTCCTAGAGCTTCTCGCGTCCAGCAAGTGACCTCTAAGCGTTTCAGCAAGTTGCTACAAATTTCAAGCGTGCTTGAGGCTGGGCAGTGTTGATCAGGTATCGTAGCTCTTTTACACTTGCAGCACACCCCGAAACCGGTCCTTTGGCCTCAGCCGTAAAGTTGTTCTATACCCGTCGTTACACGCGCAGATACTTGCTCCTGGCTATTGTCATTTGCCTGTGTAATGGTTTGTATTGGTTTCCTTTGTGCACAGGTTTGCTGCAGGGCTACCAGCCTGCGTCCGATGTTGCAGGTTTGTTAGGACCATTCAAACAGCTGTTGTGGCAGGATGGTGGCTGCGCTAGCTTCAGCTGGCAGCTGCAGCTCCTTTTGCTGTCGTCATCTTTGTTTTGTGTCAAGACATGTTGCCCAGCACAGCAATCAAAAGCTCTTTACCTTGGTCAGTCTTGACCGCCACTTGAGTGTAACCACACTCTCTTGTCCTCGATAGCTGTCGTAACATAATTTGATGCTGACTGCATGTGCTGAGTTTCAACATGTCTGTGTCTTGTGGGCAAGCTCTGATGCAGCTGCAGTGCCTCTGCACACTGTGTCTTTTGTTGCACAGAGTGTAATTTGTTGATCACATCTGCTGAACAATGTAGGGCGAGAACAGGCCACGCTGTTGGTCACAGATGCGGAGAGGGGCACCCACAGATGGCAGCAAGCATAGGCTGCCTGTGGGTGCCTCACACACGGACTTGCACCCCAAAAGGTCAGTGGAAGGGCCAATGCCACAGGCAGCAGTGTGCTTAGACGCCAGTCAGAGCTGGTGCCTGTTGCAGCCATAGTACTGTCTAACTGTCGCCCCTGTCAACGTGTAGAAGCGGCTGGGAACCTTTTGGTAGTCACGTGCGAGAAAGCTCATGAACTCTCAGTGGTGCTGCAGGTTCAAAGGCATTTCAAAGGAGAAGAGTGGAAAATTCCACGCAAGAATAACAATAGCGGGGATGCACAAAAAACAAACAAAATTTCTTGGATCATACTTGGATGCAGAAGAGGCTGCCAAAGCTTTTGATGCAGCAAAGATTTTCCTGGTATGAACCTTGAAAACGCAATATACTGAAGGTCATCACTGCTAGCCTTATTAACAGAGCTTGCAGAAGTTGCTGTCTACCACAAAGCAAAAAGTGGTGTTTTGGACACTTATATTACTTCTTGTGTGACTGACATTGCTTGTGTTGACCGTGGTGCTTTGCCGGTCCTCAGCTGGTGCAAGCTGGAAGCTTGAAAGTGCATTGCAATTCTGAGTGTCATCTGTTTACAATTACCCAAATGTCCCGTTTATACAAACATACACGTTGTGACACAATCGTGCAGGGTCAAGATCCAGTCAACTTTGACATCGATGACTTTGACCCTGTGGAGATTCGGGCATCTGCATCAACACTGGACGAATTTGTTGCTAGCATGAGGAAACAAAATTGGGCAGCAAATGGGACGGGGTGAGATATCTATTTGATTGTCAGTGGTAAATGGAGCATAGTTCAAGGCTAAGTTGACAGTTGTTTGCAAGCATGTTGCACAAATGTGCTGCCACACACCACTCAAAGATCTGTGTGTACATGGATGTCACTAGATACCTGGCATGTAGCTGAAACAGTGCCATGAACATTGTAATGCAGATCACCCATGCAGCCGTCCCAAAATTGAATACCAAGACTGCCTAACAGCCCATTGCAGCTACAGCTACAGCTGCTCACAACTTGTATAGCCAAAGTCAAGAGTGGGACAATTGCATAACACTTCTGAGTCACTGCTTTTTCAGTGTTTGCAACTGAGGGGGCTGTCTTGAAAACTTGCAGCAAAGGCAAAGTTGACAAGTTAACATGCGCTGCAGGTTCAAGCATGTTCAACAGACGAAAGGGAAATTCCAAGCACGTGTCACACTTCTTGGACGAACTCAAAGTCTTGGAGTTTATGTGGATGCAGAAGAGGCTGCCAAAGCTGCCGATGCAGCAAGGATCTTTGTGGTACAAACGCTATACGGCTAGCAAATCAGCTGAACATGCCATAGCTACTAGCTATGCCAATTGGGGTTGCAAAAGTTGCTGCTCACCGCAATGGGTGCAGTGATATGCATGGCCATATGGCGTCATCTTGCGTTGCTTCACTCGTGATTAGCATTGGTGGTGTTCAATGTGTCTCTTTGCGGCTCCTCGCATTGAATAAGTTGGCAATGTGGCATTGCTGTGTAACTCATGCACATCCATATCTTACAGGTATCTTGATGCTATGATGCAGGGCCAAGATCCAGTCAACTTTGACTTAGACGACTACAACGCTGTGGAGATCAAGGCGTCTGCATCAACAATTGGTGAATACAGTGCATCCGTGCGCATGAACACTCGAAAGAATGCAACAGGCCATCGGTGAGCCATACTTTTGTAATGGTTGTCTGGGCACGTCCTTGAGCAATATATAAGGCGAACTTGACAACTATGAACAGCTGTGGTCTCACAACAAGCCAAAATCAGTGGCACCAGCACTTTTAATGCAGTGCATTCAGCATCTTTCCCACTGCTTGACCAATAGCAGTCTTGACAACCCATTGTGTTGAAGGTTCAAGATGATCTTCAAGCTGAAGAGTGGGAAGTACCGAGCACATTTACCAATACATGGGAAGCTGAAACACCTTGGAGTGTACATGGAAGCAGAAGAGGCTGCCAAAATTGTTGATGCGACAAAGATATTGTTGGTATAAGCACATTTAGTATATCAAGTACCATGGTTGTTAGCTTTGTGAGTTGAGCTTGCAAAAATTGCTGTCTACCACAATGCATCAAGCAATTCTGTGTGTTGTGTCCACTAATGACTATGTTGCCATTATGGGATGTGTGGTTCAGTTGCTTGCAGATTGTGCAAGCTAGTAGCTTCCAAGTGCAACACGTCATCTGAGCTCTTTGTTTTCACATGTCTCACATATGTTTTGGTCTAATTGTGCAGGGCCAAGATCCAGTCAACTTTGATATTGATGACTTTGACCCTGTGGAGATCCGGGCATCTGCATCAACAATCAATGAATTCATTGCTAGCATGAAGAGGCCAAGGAAGAAACACAAACCTGCTGGCGCTACGAAACTAAAGAGTGTTGAAAGCAGCCGGTGAGCCTTCACGATTGTCGACAGACGTCTGGGCCAGACGTCTGGGCAAGCCCTTGCATAGAGTCTGGAGTTGACAGCTGCTTCCGGTTGCGATTTCGCACACTTCACCAACATAGGTCAGTGTTGTAGGTGCTGCCGTGCCTGCAACACAAGTGTCATGTAATGTAACACCGTATGTGGCATAGTACCGTCTACGGTATAGCATTGCATACAGCATAGTAGCTGCACTCTGAAGCTTCAAGCTTGCACCAGGACCCGCAAAGCATCACAGCCAATATCAGCAAATTCAATCACAAATGAAATCACAGGAACGCTTCATGCAATGGAGAGCTGCTTCTGCAAGCTCAAAGGTAATCATACCAAGAATATCCTGGCTGCATCAACAGTTTTGGCAGCCTCTTCTGCTGCTATATACGTCCCAAGATGTTTGCTTTTGTGATGTATTGGTAAAGTTGTTTCAGCTCGGAATGTTCCACTCTTCACTTTGAAAACACGCCTGTGAACCTGCAATGTGACCTACCAGGGTCATGCAGCTTTGCCATGCGTGACTACCAAGGTCATCAGCTGCTTTAGCATGGCGACATGGGCTTGAGTCAGTTGCTGCAACAGGCATCAGCTCTGAGTGGCATCTAAGCACGCTGCTGCCTATGGCATTGGTCTTTCCACAGACAGGCAAGGCTATTTGTGAGGCACCCACAGGCAGCCTCTTCTTGCTGCTATCTTTTTGATGTCCATCTGATCCACATCAGAATGGTACAACTTGGGAAAGCAGGGGGGTTGCAATGTCTGATTTGGCAGGCAACTTTAAGTCTTTCTGATGCTGATGATCAAGAGAATGAGAGAGCATAGGTAAAGAAGAGGGTGAGCGGGGAGTTGATGTCATTGACCACCAATGTAGCTTTGGGTAAAATCGCACTCTCATCCACATACGAGTGAAGGCTCGAGCTACAGGATTAAGCTTGCTGCGCTGATTGCGGTACTTCAGGCCCAAGTACGTCAGTAAGCGCATCACTAGACCCTGCAAAATTAGCGCGCATGTGAACAAATGTGTAGCTTCTTATGGAATGCACAGAAGGCCCAGTCAACTAAGCAGACTAGCATAACTGCTTTGGGACACTGCAGCATGCAATGATCTGCACAACAAGTTGTATGCAGCAAGGTTGCCAGCACAGCCAACTCACAAACATTGAGACAACGCCATGTATATTGTGCATACATGTACGCTCATTGCACAGCCACAAGTGAGATGCGTAACTCTTGTGATCTTTAGGTATACCTGTATGAACATTGCTGTGTAATATGCTGTGTATAACGAGCTACATTTGCAGTAGACATTGATGTCCAGGCTGCCACGGCCATTGACTGGGGCTCCTGGCATGGCCCCATGCTCTGGCTTACCATCAAGGCCACAGCAGCCTATCTGCACATGTACCAATTCCATTAGTGCCTCTGTACATGCTTGTCAGCCCCTCATGCACCAAGCGTGTCTCGCAGGCACCCATGTGAGTGCTAAGACAGACAAAGATGCATGACTGTCCCTTACTGAGTTGACAAAGACAAGAATCCTGCCTGCACCTATAGGGAAGATTAGTTTGAAACCTGTGCAGCAGCTGCCATACCATGTGAAAGGCAACCATGCTCTACAGGCCATGACAGACCAAAAGTGAAGGTCAGAGGAAAGTGCTCACTTGTGACATGATGGTGTGGATGCGGGGCTGCATGTAGTAGTCATACTGGCTGAACTCATCAGCTGAGATTGCTTCTGTTGATCACCTGGCATAGCTCAGGCCTACATGGCGCCACACACTTTGCAGGCTGAAGGTATGCAACACAGCACAGCGCAGCACAGCACAGTGCAGCACAGCACAGCACAGCGCAGCACAGCGCATCCATCACTCGCTACACAACAATGCGTCACAGCCATAGCACCAGAAAGCACAGCCGAGGCCAGCACATTGTGTTGAGCTCAGCACAGGCATGCTATCAAACTCACCAAAGACATGCTTCATGACTGGGCTTAGAGACCTGTAACGGGGCTCCACTCCATTGAGGAAGCCACCCACAACCATGCACACCGTCACAGCCGCCACCATGGAGTTCTGAGGGGCCATGACCACTGACATAAGGTAGCCCAGACGTGTACTATGTGACCAGCACAGCCACTGCGTCACCACACGCACCACAGTCATACCACACATACTGTCTTCTCAAGAGCAGTACTGGAATACAACACTTACATCTTCAGCCAACCAACTAGGTGGTACAGATGTGCCAGGGTTGTCAGTACCCTGGTCAAGATCATCAGTACAGCAGCATGCACTGTCTCTGCATCAGTTTGAGAGCATGGAGATGCAGATACAGATCTAATAGACTATATAACTGTTTGAAATGGCGACCTATGGGCATCATGTGTGCAGCTATGAAAAGACAGCTTGCACATGGTGTACCAGACTGCTGCACACGGTGCCTGCAAGGTAGCGCTTTGCAGCCAACAATTCAACTGAATGTTATGTAATCTGCTTTGCTCATGTGAGTAAACGTGCCGGAGCAGCACAACAAGGCACTGACAGTCATGATGCCTAGCATAACCAGGTGAGCAAGGTATAGCAAGGAGACAAGGCAGCGCATGACATGCCTACCTATGTAGTAGTCCACAAATTTGATCTCTGGCAGGGTGAGGGTGTAGAAGAGGGACATGAAGATGGCTGGCTGCACCAGGATATCAATCATGTGCATGGCTGCCCAAAGAAGAACGCCGAAGTGTGCAAGCCTGCAGGTGGAATCCAATAAAGCTTGCATTTGTTGAGGCGCATGTATACATGTAGAGTTGCTTTTGTCTTGGGCAGGCTGCACATGAGCTGACGTCTCTGATGAGAGACACCAGATGGAGTATGAAGTCAGTTGCAGCACACGACCACTGCATGTGCCGAGTCTCTGACAGGCGCAACCTGCTGACTGGCCAGCGCCTACAAGGCTTCATATGTGGAACAGCACTGCTGCAGGCAGGGGGAAGCAACCTGCAAATGCGTGCAGATGTCCCCAATGCCAGGGCAGGCAAGTAAGAGCAGCAGCTCTCACCTGACTCGCTCTCGCGCCAGAAAATGAGCCTGTCTTTGCCGAAGACTTGCAGAGCAGCTACCACAGAGATGATGGCCAGAGTGAGCATGGCCATCACACCATTGCCTCTCACTTTCTCCAGCTCCCAGCTTGTACCATGTACCACCTCTGCAACCACCCACACCTTGTTCCCTGCTTTTGAATGATGCTGTGCCTTTTGTATGTATTTCTATGCATTTTGCGGCTTTTGAAGCGATGCCATGCCTTTTCCACCTTGCGTTTTGCTGCCTGTGAAGCCATGCTATCTCCTTGCTATAGAAGGGCTTGGGCTTTGTGCTTTGCTGTCCTTGGTACTGCATGCTGGACAGGCTAATGACAAGCGCATGTTGCCTTAAAATGCGTTGTCTTAGAGTTTTGCCCATGAATGTATGATACCCTATTGATTGAGACACGTCGTGAACCACAGGCAGATGGAGCAGCTGCTTCAGCAACAATTTTGTGAGCATGTCGCGTTTGGTCAGTACCCGTCAGATCTAGCGTCCCTTGAGGCGTTAAGTGTGATGATGTAGCTTCATATACCACCATGCAGTTTGCACACCAACACATATTGCGTCCCAATACAATTTGCACTCTGGTACAGACTGCAATTCCAATACAGCTTGCATCACAATACAGTTTGCATCTCTCACTTTGAACTCTTTCTGAGACATCAATGTATATTGCAGCAGCGTTTAGGCTTAGGTCTGTCAGAGTTCTTGCCTGCTGTCAGCAGAAAGATGGACCACACATCACCCATACATTACTGTCACAGTGTTACACCCTGTCATGCAGGTCCTGCATTGGTCCATGTAGGGCTCACCCACAACAAGTGCAGCTCCCACAAACAGCAGCATGTCGATGAACTTGTAGCTCCAGCCTCGCACCCACTGTACGCCAGCTCGCCGCAGCAGCAGCTTGAACTGCTTGGTCACCCTGGGAATGGTACGGAACGTGCGCTTCTTACGCCCCCAGGGCCAACTGCAAGCCCTCCACATCCCACGCTCTGCAGCACAATGGACCCAGACTGCCGTGATGCTTTGTGCAGTCTGATTCGAACACATAAACACATGTTGGCATCTGAGTGAGCGTGGTCGAACGGACAGAGCGCACAGATTGCAGGGTATGCTGCTATGAAAGTGTCTTGCTGTCCGTGAGACACTCCACATGGTAGATGCATGCAGTGCTGCAAAGCTGAAACTATTGACCAGAAGATTGGCTTTGCAGAACCTACAGCTATCTGCATAACATTGCCAGTAGACACATTCACTGCGGGACACATTCAGCTTGGAAGCCAACAGTCCAGCTCAGCAGGCATACTGATGACTTCGTGTCAATAGGGATGTGCAATGCTTGAGCTCGCCTGCAATAGAGCTTTCGAAAAGCACAACTTAGCTAGTATAGCTGTCGTCTCATCATCCTCTGATGTTGTGTGTGAAGATGCTGAATGCTGGTGGCTGGACTTCCTGGCAGCTAAGAGCTGGTCCTCAGCAAGGCTGACAGCTGCATAGGGCTTGGCCTTAGAAAGCTTGCTGTCTTTGGATGACATACTGCTTTGCAAGAGGAGGCCAAAGGTGTGGGTTGTAAAGTCTTCTTCCTGACAACACAATGGAGGAAGAGGTGATCGTGCCTCTGTGACATCTTTTGTGACATCAAGTATAATGCAAAATGTTCACAAACGTTGATGGTTTACAATGCTGGCCTGTGGGCAGGTGTGCGTTGGATCTCGCCTTACATGAGGGCAGCAGCTACAGTCTATGAATGTGCATTGCGCAGGACGTGCAGGCACCTATAGGGAGAGGCAAACATGAGGAATGATCTGCAAGGGTGCTCACCTCACATACAGAGGCATGCAGGACAACGTTCCTGACTGCATCACAACAAGCACGTGTTGCTTCACAGTATGCCGACAAGACTTGGTTCTGCGCAGTCCTGCATGAAGGTGCAGGACACCTGTCAGCAGATGAAGCAGGATGAACACTCCAATTGCTGGTGAGCTGGAACATGTCTTGCCTGTTGGGCTTCAGCATGTACAGACAGACAAATACAGTCTGGGCAAGTGAGTTGCCAACATGCCAACTGGCTTGCATTGCTGCCAGTTGATCTAAGATGGCTAAATGCTGCTGGTGCGACAGCTCAAGCGATGCCAGTCCTTGCTCAATAAGCTGGTCAGGAGTGGGTGGACTTGCTGTGTCTAAGCCGGCGTCCATCTTTGGATCGCCAATCTCGACGGCACTCATCGCTTCGAACAAGTTGAAGTGCTCAGCTTGCAGCATCTCGCCAGGCTGCAACTGACCTGCAGCTGCCTGTAGAGTGGCCTGCACATCGAACCAGCTGTTGTCGTCTGTATGCTCATGACCGGACCTGTCCATATATGACGGGGAGCAGCAAGGGCAATCTGGCGCTGTTGGGTCTCGTTTAACTGCCTCGGACGCGCAGCCTATAGCAACTTTGGCCTGACAGGCTCCGAGACCAGACTTTTTTGACGATCGATTTTTTCACGAAGATAAAAGCCCGTCAGGGCTCATATACCAGATCCCTTCTTCATGTACAGCTTGTATGCTTGGAAAAATACGTTCTTTCTGCACAATCGCAATCACAATATGAAGCTGCTGTTTGCATCGTGCGCTCTAGCTGTGTCCTGTCTGACATACTCAGCTCGAAGGCTCTTGACTGTACACAAGTACATCCAGCCTTCTCAAATAGCTACTCGCGTCCATCAAGTGACCTCTCAGCGTTTCAAGCAAGTTGCTTCATGTTTCAAGCGTGCTTGAGCCTGTGCGGAGGTGATCATGGTTTCATAGCTCCTTAACACAAGCAGCAAACCCCGAAACCGGTCCTTTGGCCTCAGCCGTCAAGTCCGTCGTTTGATACCCGTCATTTTATTCGCAGGTACTCTAAGAACTGTCAGTTGCCTGTGTAATGGTTTGTATTGGTTGCTGTTTTGCGTGGGTTTGCTGCAGGGATGACATACCTACCAACATGCACCCAATGTTGCAGGTGTGACCCGTCAAACAGCTGCTGTGGCAGGATGGTGGCTTTGCCAGCTTCAGCTGGTTGCTGCAGCTCCTTTTGCTGTCATCATCTTTGTTTTACGTCAAGACATGTTGCCCAGCACAGCAATCAAAAGCTCTTTACCTTGGTCAGTCTTATATCGCTACTCGAGTGTAGCCCCACTCTCTTGTCCTCAATAGCTGTCGCGACATAATTTGATGTTGACTGCATGTGTTGAGTTTCAGCATGTCTGTGTCTTGTAGGCAAGCTCTATTGCACCTGCAATGCCTCTGCACATTGTGTCTTCTACTGCACATAGTAGAGTTCATTGATCGCATCTGCTAAACAATGTAGGGCAAGAAGAGGCCATCCTGCTGGTCCCGGATACGGAGTGGAGCACTAACAGATGGCAGCAAGCAGAGGCTGCCTGTGGGTGCCTCACACACAGCCTTGCACCCCAAAAGGTCAGTGGAAGGGCCAGTGCCACAGGCAGCAGTGTGCTTAGCCTGTTGCAGCCATGGTTCTGACTGACTGAACACCCTGTCGGCATGTTGAAGCGGCTGGGAACTGGTAGTCACGAATGAGAAAGCTGCATGACCCATGGTCATGGTGCTGCAGGTTCAAAGGTGTTTTCAAGGGGAAGGGCGGAAAATATCAAGCACATATATCAATACACAAACAAAGCGAATATCTTG
>JAABUP010000432.1_pt1 | contig 92894 bp, 86 predicted proteins | sample 5559201 | NCBI WGS metagenome assembly JAABUP01 (sample SAMN10711887, study PRJNA513373) | rock metagenome | isolation source: Antarctica rocks | place: Antarctica | reverse complement strand
CCACTCCTCGATCACCGAGACGATGGACGTCTACGGCCACCTGTGGCCCTCGGCGGAGGAGGCCACGAGGGCCGCGGTCGACGCGGCGTTCGCAGCTCTGACGGCCCCATGACGGCCCAAAGGCATCTCCAGTCAGGCATAACCGCAGCTCAGAGTGGGTGTGGCGCTCCCTGCCGACTGTGCCCGGCTACAGACCGACTCGTCCGTCACCCGAGCCGCTGGTCTGCTTCACCCCTCGGTGCGCCAGCAGAGCAGCGCCTGTGGGCGGAAGCCGGGAGGCTCCGGGGGAAGGCGCAGCTCGGCCACCGGCTCGAGGCCGGCGTCGGCGAATAGCACGGCCAGCTGTTCCGGCTGCCAGAGATGGGTCGTCCACGAGACGGGAACCCCGCCGTAGGCCTCCGTGCGGACGACGTCGCCATCGCCGACGTGGGTGCCGACGAGGACGTGGCCGCCCGGCACCAGGGCGCGGGTGAACGACGCCAGTACGGCGGGCAGCACGTCACGCGGGAGGTTGAACAGCGACCACCAGCCGAGGATCCCGCCCAGCGTCGCCTCGGCGACGGCGAGCGCGGTCGCGGAGGCGACGTCGAAGCGCAAGCCGGGGTGCAGCCGGCGGGCATGGTCGACCATCCGCGGCGAGAGGTCGACCCCCGACACGTCCAGACCGAGGTCGGCCAGGTGGGCTGTGACCTGGCCGGGGCCACAGCCGACGTCGAGCACGGGACCGAGCCCGCGCACCCGCTCGGCGAAGGCCGCGAGCGCCGCCCGCAGCCACGGCTGCGGCGCGAGGTCGCCCATGCCGAGCGCGACGTAGGTGTCGGCGACTCGGTCGTAGCTGGCACGGACCGCCTCGAGGTCGCTGGGTGCTCGCATGGTCCCTGCCTAGCATTCCGGCGATGGGGATGGACATCGACGAGGACTGGGCAGCCTGGCGGCTGATGCAGGCCTACGCGGGTCTGCTGGCCGAAGCGTGGGTGGCGATGGAGCCGAACCTCGCAGGTCTGACCGACCAGGAGTACTTCTGGGAGCCGACGCCCGGCTGCTGGGGGGTACGCCGCCGAGGGGATGTGCGCTCGGACGGCTGCTTGTGCCGCGGCGACTGGGTCGTCGAGGTCGGGTCGCAGCAGCCGCCGATGACGACGATCGGCTGGCGGCTGATGCACGCCTACGACTGCGTCAACGACTACGGCCACCGCGCGTTCGGCCGCCCCCAGGTCGACCTGGACGAGGTCGACGTCTGCGGCGCGGCCGCCGGCGCCGTCGCGGTGTTCACGCAAGCGGTGCAGCGGCTCCGCGAGGACCTCGGGGCCGCGTCTGACGTCGGGCCGGCCGAGCCCGACGTCGTCCTGCACGTGCCGCGGTGGCGGCTGGTGAACCGGGCGTTGCAGCCGTTGCAGCCCCGACTCAGTGGGTCTTGCTGACCTTGGCGTCGTACATCTCGCGGTCGGCGCGCTCGACCAGCTGCTCCAGATCGTCGTCGCCGGACAGCTGGGCGATGCCGACGCTGACCCGCGTCGACCAGGCGAGCGCAGCCGCGATGCCGGCGAAGCGCCGCTCGGCCTCGTTCACCTCCGCGTCGGGAAGCGCGCAGACGAACTCGTCCCCGCCCCACCGCACGACCACGTCGTAGGTGCGCAGCCCGGTCCGCAGCGCCTCCCCGACTGCGGCCAGGACACGGTCCCCGGCCGCGTGGCCCCACACGTCGTTGACCTGCTTGAGCCGGTCGACGTCGAGGAACGCGACGACCAGCGGCGCTCGGGAACGGCGGGCACGCTCCACCGCGCGCCACAGCTGGTCGCGACCCGCGTCGCGGAGCAGCGCACCCGTCAGGACGTCCCGGTAGGCATTCTGCAGGTCCAACGCCGAGGCCCACCGGTCGTGGGCTGCCTCCTGCCGGTCCTGCGCGGCCGCCGCCCGGTCGCCTGCAGCGCCCCTGCGACCGGCCGTGTCGTTGCTGCGGGTCGCATCTGCGGAGCTCGCATCGCGCAGCTCGGCGGCCTCGTCCCGTGCCTCCGCGGCCCGGTCGCGGGCGGCAGCCTCGCGGCGGTCGGCGGCTGCAGCCGCACGGTCCGCGGCGGCCAGGACCCGGTCGTGCGCGACCTGCTGGACCTCGGTCTCGCCGTGCGAACGCCGGTCGCGCGCGTCCGCCGCCACGTCGCGACGGCGGGCCGCGACGTCCCGAGCCTGCGCGGCCTGGTCCGGCACCGACGGATCCCCCGCTCGGGTTGTGTCCTGAGCACTCACGCCGAGTCCCCCCTGTCGACTGCGTCGGGGCGCCGCAGCAGCCGCCGGAGCCGGCCAGACTGCAGCGACTCCGGGCTCCGGATACGAGCCTCTCGTCTTGTCGTTCGGCTGCTCGGCAGCCGACCTTGATCTCACGCCGTCGCCGTCCGCGTCCGCGTCCGGCCCCCGGTGCCACCCAGCCCATCGAGCAGAAGGGGCGACGGTCAGCCGCGACGCTGACCGTGGTGCTCAGGCCCGGTGTCACCCGGGACCGACTCCTCGAGGTCCGCTTCGCTGATCGTGACCCCACCGACGGGGCTCCCGTCGGCCACCCCACCGGCCACCGCCTGCGACGGCTGCTCGTCTCCCGGCGCACCGCCCGTGGGCACCGCGCCGCTGCCACCGGCCCGCGCGACCAATGGCGTCTGCTCGTGCTCGACCGCCCGGGACTCCTTGTTGTTGTAGGGGTCGATGCCCTCGTGCGGTTCGGTGGCCATGCCGTGAGCCTGGCACGAGGCCGGCACGGTCAGCCGCTGGGGAGCGGCACCGGGCCGTCCAGGAGCTCCGGGTGCAGCAGGTCGCGTGACAGCGAGGCGGCCAGCCGCCCGGCGTGCGAGCCGTCGACGAGCCGGTGGTCGGCAGTCGCGGTCAGCACCAGCTGGGGCCTGGCGACGACAGCGCCGTCGACGACCACTGCCGCCTCGCGGACCGCCCCGACGAGCACGTAGATCGGCACCCGGGCGAAGGGGACCGGGGCGATGAAACCCTCGTCCAGGCCCAGGGTCCCGACGTTGCTGACGAACGCCGAGCCGAGCGGGAAGCCGGGCTGGCCGAAGGCCCGCCACCCCAGCCCGCCGTTCAGCAGGCTCGCGGCCGCCAGCAGCGGTCGAAGCATCGCGCCGGGCACGTGTCCCACGAGGCGGTTGGTCGCGTGGAAGTCACCGTCGACCCCGCCGTGCAGCTCCGCGGTGCCGCGGCCGAGCTCGTGGGCGATCTGCACCAGCGGCTTGGTGTCGCAGGCCTGCACCTTCGCGGGGGCGAGGTCGCTGCCCGTCTGGAGGTCCACCGCGAAGGCGATGTCGCACGACGGGAAGGGCACGATGCGGCCGAAGACGACCCGGGCGTGCGCCTCGGGGACGGCCCGCAGCGCCCGGGCGACCGCCTTGCCGACGAGGTGGGTGACGGTGACGTGCACGCCGCTGGCGGCCCGCAGTCGCTGCACGTGGGCGAGGGCCGCGGTGGCGTCGAGCTCCATCCTGGCGTAGAGCCGCCCGTCGCGCGACGGCCGCCAGGTGGCGACCGCGATCTTGCGTCGCACACTCATGCTGTCCACGCGGCAGCCTGGCACGGCTGGGCGCGCCGGGAGGGGGCAGGGCTGCGGGGTGGTCCCCGGACGTACGACGTGAGCGGCATCGCCGAGGCGGTCCTGCGCTTGCCGCCGGGGGTCACGCTGGCCCTGGTCTTCGCATTGCCGCTGCTGGAGGCGAGCGCCTTCGTCGGCTTCGTCGTGCCAGGGGAGATCGGCGTCCTGCTCGGTGGCGTGCTCGCCAACCAGCACCGGGTCAGCCTCGCCGCCGTCCTCGTCCTCGGCATCAGCGGCGCGATCATCGGCGACAGCATCGGCTATGAGGTAGGGCGACGCTACGGCGAGCGGGTCCTCGCCAAGGTGCCGGACCGGCTGCTCGACGAGCAGCGACTGCGCCGCGCCGAGGAGTCCGTCCGGCGGCTCGGCGGCAAGGCCGTCTTCGTCGGCCGGTTCACCACCGCGGCGCGGGTGCTGGTCCCCGGACTGGCCGGGCTGGCGCGGATCCCCTACGCCCGCTTTCTCGCCTTCAACGTCGCCGGCGGCGCACTGTGGGCGACGCTGTTCGTCCTGCTGGGGTACGCCGTCGGCAGCCAATACCCCCTGGTCGAGCGCAACGCCACCGTGGTCGGCCTCGCACTGCTCGCCGTAGCAGCGGGCGTGCTGCTGGTGCGGCGGCACCGGCGGCGGCGCCGGGAGTCCTAGCCGCGCTCTCGATCGTCGAGGCCGAGCACCAGCTGCGGCGCCGACGGCTGCTGCGTGCGGTGCCAGCGGCGCACGGCGGTCCCGACCGCGAGGAACTCCCACGTGTGCGCACCCCAGCTGTCCCACCCTGCCGCAGCCGGACCCCGACGACGCCGTCCGCCGCGAGCCCGCGGGCCTCGGTCTGCATGCGCTGCAAGGCAAGCTCGCGCGCGTCGTAGAGCAGCCGCGTGTACGCCGAGCTCGACGTTGCGCCCGAGCGCGGCGAGCACGGTCCCAGGATCGCGGGGGCCGACGTGCTGCACGCAGCTGCCGAGGACGAGCCCGAGCGGCTGGTGGGCCGCCTGCAGCAGCGCCCAGAAGTCCTGCCCCGACAGGGCCGAGGTGAAGGGCCGGCCCTCCGGCTGGCGCCAGCCCCCCTCGGGGCCTGCTGCCGCCGGGCTGGCGACCACGGCCGTGCCCAGCGCGGTGACCTCCGCCTGGTCCGGGCCCCAGCCGCCGCGACCCAGGCCCTCCACACTGAGCCGCACGCCCACCACCCCGTCGGCGCCGAGCCGGGCGGCCTCATCCTGCAGGTGCCCCATCGCCTCCTCGCGGGCCAGCGAGATGGCCGTCGTGAGCGTGCCGAGCTCCCTGCTGTCGGCCCAGCGGCCGGCCTGTCGCCGCTTCGCGTGCACGACCCGGCAGCCGAGCACCAGGCCCAGCGGCCGGAATCCCGCCGCGCGGACCAGCAGCAGCTCCTCGACGCCGAGGTCACTGGTGGACACGGGGGCGGTGGTGTCCAGCGCGAGGTCGGCAAGGGCGCGCATCGCGTCCTCGACGAGGCTGTCCGGTGGCCGCGTCACCGCGACGGCTCGCGGGTGGGCGTCGTCAGCAGCGGATCCGCCAGCAGTGCTTCCGGCTGCTGCCCTGTCGCCGCCGGCGGGCGCAGCCGCAGCACCGGCAGGACGGCGGTGGGGCCGCGGTGGCCGTCGGAGCGCCGGAAGGGGGCAAGCGACGTGCCGACGATGACCGTCTCGACCAGGTGGTCCCGCCCCTCCCCTCCCGCGTTGCTGCACTGCTGCTCGTGGACGTCGACCCGGATCGACGCGACGACCGCGGTCTGACCGGCATGCCGGCGCACGTCCTGCTCGAGCTGGGTGCGGGCCTGCGCGCGGGACAGCTCGGCCAGCTGCGAATAGCGCGGGACCTCGCGGGTGGCCCCCCAGCGCCTGGTCATGCGGGCCACCGCATACCCGTCGTGGGCCACCACCGCCCCGACGCCCATGACCATGCCGGTGGGCACCCAGCCGGCGGACAGCACGGTGGCCGTGTCCTGGCCGGACAGGTCGCACACGAACGGCCGGGCCAGGCGGGAGACCGACCTGGCGCGCACCGCGGTGCCGACCACGCTGAATTCCAGCGCCCGCCGGGTGCTGCCGGGCGCCAGCGGCCCCAGGCCGTGCTGGCCGGCGGCGGGGAAGGGGCGTACGGCGAGGCGGGCGGCCACCACGCCGTCGGCGTCCAGGGCCGCGGCGTCGTCCTGCATGCGCTGGAGTGCAGCCCGTCGCGCGGCGTACATGGTGTCGACGAGCCCGCGCATGGTGCGCGGCGGGCCCAGCCGGCGGCGGCTCCCGCCGTACCCGGTCGAGGTGTAACCGGGGGAGCCGCAGGCCCGCCGCCCGCTCCAGGCGAACAGCCAGACGGCGGACCCGAGGACCTGCCCGACCGGGTCAAGTCCGACGGACTGCAATGCGGCGAACTCGGCCACCGACAGGTTCGAGGTCCAGGGCCGGTCTGCCCCGGTCACGGCAGCACTCTCAGGGCCGTCGGCTCCGGTGCCGCTGCTTGCCGGCCTCCGCCTCCGCCACGCTGATGGCGCCGCCGCCGAGAGTCGCCGGCATCCACCAGGCACACTCGCCGGCCGCCGGTCGGTCGGGGTAGTCCCGCACGGCGTCGGCGGCGAGCGCTGTCATCGCCTCGCGCAGCGCAAGCGTGCCTGCGGCCACGTCGCCGCCGGGCAGCGGATGCAGCGGCGGGCCGACCCAGATGTCGATCGGCACGTGCCGGGCCGAGCGCACGTCGCGTCTCCTGCCCTTGGCGAGGACCCGCTGCGAGCCCCAGATGACGATCGGGACGACTGGCACGCCCGCCTCGGCGGCCATCCGCACGGCGCCCGTCTTGAACGTCTCGACGGTGTAGCTGCGGCTCACGGTCCCCTCGGGATGCAGCCCGATGAGTTCCCCGGCCCGGAGCGCGGCGACGGCGTGGCGGTAGGCGCCGTCGCCGGCGGTCCGGTCGACCGGGATGTGGTGCATGCCGCGCATCATCGGCCCGGCGATGGGGTGCGTCCAGATCTCCTGCTTGGCGAGGAAGCGGACGTAGCGCTGGCCGTTCATCCACGTCGCCGCCCCGGCAAAGGCGAAGTCCAGGTAGCCCCAGTGGCTGGTGGCCAGCACGGCGCCCCCGGTGCGCGGTAGGTGCTCCGTCCCGATCACCCGCAGGCGCAGGTCGAGCGCCCGGAAGCAGGAGAAGGCGAAGGTGATCACGGGGCGGTACACGCGTTCTGCCACGCACCACCTTCGCGCATCGTGGGTGCCCTGGTCGTCCGCATGGGTAGGGCAGCCAGCATGGCCATTCTCCAGAGCTCCGGCTTTGCCCACGTCCGGCTCACCGTCACCGACATCGCCCGGTCCAGGGCGTTCTATGACCAGGTGTTCGGGTGGCCGACGGCGGTCGACGCCTCGGACCGGGCCGGCGAGCCCGGCGTGCGCGAGTCGGCGGAGCAGTTCTACGGCGGCATCGTCTACCAGACCCCCTCGGGTGCGCTGTTCGGCCTCCGACCGGTCGGCAGCGGGCGCTTCGACTCGGAGGTCACCGGACTGGATCACGTCAGCTTCCTGCTCGACTCGCGAGCGGAGCTCGACACCGCGCATGCGGCCTTCCACGAGGCGGGCATCGAGCACGGCGAGGTGACGGACCTGGACGGCTTCGCGATCCTGTCCTTCTCCGATCCGGACGGCATGCATCTGGAGCTGACGGCGGCGCTCTGAGGCCACCGTGGCTGATCCCGGCTTCGAATACGGCAAGGACGGCCCGCGGGTCATCGTCGTCGGGGTCGACCTGTCCCGCACCGGCCTGCGCGCGGCTGCCTTCGCCGCCGGCCTGGCCCGACGCGGCGGCGCGCGCCTGGTCGCGGTGCACGTCGAGGGCCACTCGGCCATGGTGCCGCCGATCGCGGCGGCGGCGGCGCTGCAGGCGCAGACTGACATCACCAGCGAGCTGCGCCGGCTGTTCGACGCGTACGACGTGGAGCAGGAGGCGCAGGCGGGGGCGACCTTCCTCGTGCGCCAGGGGGACCCCGCCGGGGAGCTGATGCGGGTGGCCGAGGAGTACGCCGCCGACGCCGTCGTGGTCGGGGCGTCAGAGGCGCCAGGGCACCGGGTGATGGGCTCCGCCGCCGTGCGTCTGGTGCGCGCGGGCCGCTGGCCGGTGACGGTGGTTCCGTAGTCTCAGGGAACCTTGATCCCGGTCTGGCCGGCGCCGGCCGCCCCCGCCCCCTGGCCGGGCAGCTGGAGGCTGGGCGTCGGCGTCGGCGTCGCGGTCGGCGTCGGGTCCGTGCCGGGGGTGGGCTGCGTCGCGGTCGAGGGGCTGGCCGGCTCGCCCGCGGCCGGCGGAGTCGGGCCGCCGGGCGCAGGGTGGTCCGGCACTAAGGCGCTGGCGGCCGGTGCCGGCGGCGCGACCGGGGGCGCGGACGGGCGCGGGACGTCCGTGGGAGCCGGCCTACGGCTGGGCAGCGGCACCGGCCGGAGGGTCACACTCGGCAGTCCGGGCGCTGGCACGGGGAGGCCGGGTGCTGCCGGAGCAGTCGGGAGCAGCCGCTGGAGCAGCCGCTGGACCTGGGTGCGTTGACCAGCCCCCGGAGCGGGCGCGATGGTGGTGGGCTGGGTGCCGGCGCCGCCGACGAGGTCCTGGATGGGGCCGGCAGCGTTCTGCAGCCGCTGCATCAGGTCCCGCATCTGGGCCCGCATGCGCACGCCGTCTGCGCCTGGAACGGCATCGAGGACGAGGCCCTCGGCGAGCAGCAGCCGCGCCGCGTCGCGCGCGGCCGACGGGTCGTCGGCCGCCTGGTCGATGAGCTCGGCGACCGAGGCGTGCAGCTGACGAGCGGCGACGACAGCGGAGGCGTCGTCGCGGTCGACGACCGCCTTGGAGAGACTGGCGAACTGGTCGTCAGCGGCCCCCCTGGCGCTCTGCAGGCTGGTGCCGCCGACGTGCGGCGCCACCAGCCCGCCCGCCAACCCGACGGCAGCGGCCACGGCCAGCAGCGGCACGGTGTGCAGGGCCATGCCGCGCCGCAGCACGCTGGCCCCGCGGGTGCGGTGCCGGCGGCCGTGGCGGCGCAGACCGCGCAGGGCCCGGTCCTCCATGGCGTGCAGGTCGTGCAGGTCGGCGTCGACCACGTCGGCCACCACGCCGGGCTCCTCGACCTCGGCTGCGGCCGCGGCGATGATGAGGTCGGTCTCCAGCGCCAGCCGGAACTCAGCGACCTCCCGCAGGAGGTCCTCGACCGGGCGGCCGTCGGCCGCGGCGACCTGCTGCAGCGAGGGAGCCGGCCGGCCAGGGCGGCCCGGGCGGCGGGGGCGGCGCAGTCGACCTGCCACCAGTACCCACCCCCCTCCGCCGCTCGTCGTCACCGTGGCCCTGACGCAGACGTTCGCCGTCCTCGGGCGGATTCCTTCCCCTCCACCCGGCAGGATGGCAGACGTGACCAGCCCAGCCCCCCTCGCCTTACCCGACGTCGCCGCCCTGGTGGTGGGGGTGCTGGGGGGCACCGGCGCGCAGGGCAGGGGCCTCGGGCAGCGCCTCGCTGCCGCCGGTCACCGGGTGGTGCTGGGCTCCCGCGACGCCGGCCGTGCCGCGGAGGCCGCCGCGGCGCTGGCCGCGGACGGGCTGCCGGTCGAGGGTGCCGACAACGCCGGGGCCGCGACCGAGGCGGACGTCGTGATCGCCGCGATCCCCTACGCCGGGCACCGGGACCTGCTCGCCGGTCTCGCCGGCGCCCTCGCCGGCCGGATCGTCGTGGATTGCGTCAACCCGCTCGGCTTCGACTCCCACGGGGCCTTCGCACTGCCGGTCGAGGCGGGCAGCGCGGCGCTGGAGGCCGCCGCCGTGCTCCCGTCGTCGCGGGTGGTGGCGGCGTTCCACCACGTCAGCGCGGTGCTGCTGGAGGACCCGGCGGTCACGTCGTTCGACCTCGATGTGCTCGTGCTCGGCGACGACCGCGACGCGACCGACACGGTCCAGGCGCTGGCGGAGCGCATTCCCGGTATGCGCGGGGTCTACGCCGGCCGGCTCCGCAACGCCGCACAGGTCGAGGCCCTGACCGCCAACCTGATCAGCGTCAACCGTCGCTACCGGGCGCACGCGGGGATCCGCGTCTCCGGCCTCTGAGCCGATGCGAGACGACCTGGGATTGCCCGTGCACGTCCCGGGGCTGGTACGCCGGGTGGTCTCGCTCGTCCCCTCGCTGACCGAGGCGCTCGAGGTGACGGCACCTGGCCTCGTCGTCGGCGCGACCGACTGGTGCACGCACCCGCCCGGGCTCACGGCGGCCCGGGTCGGCGGCACCAAGAACCTGCGGGTCGAGGCCGTTGCGGCGCTGGCCCCCGACCTCGTGATCGCCAACGAGGAGGAGAACCGGCCGGCCGACCTCGCCGCATTGCGCGCCGCCGGCCTGGCCGTCTGGGTGACCGCGCCGGAGACCCTGCCCGCCGCGCTGGACTCCCTCGGCCGGCTGCTCGCCGGTTGCGGGCTCGGCACCCCCGACTGGCTGCGCGCCGCCCGCGCCGCGTGGGCCGGACCGCTGCCGGCGGTCACGGCCACCGCGGTGGTGCCGATCTGGCGGCGGCCCTGGATGGCGGTGGGTCGCGACACCTTCGCCGGCGACGTGCTGCGCCACCTCGGCGTGGCCAATGCGCTCGCCGGCTCACCGGACCGCTACCCGCGGGTGGACCTCACCGCCCTGCCGCCCCACGACCTGGTCGTGCTCCCCGACGAGCCGTACGCCTTCACAGCCGGGGACGGCCCCGAGGCGTTCCCCGCCGTCCCCGCCGCGCTGGTGAGCGGACGGCACCTCACCTGGTACGGCCCCTCGCTCGCCGAGGCCCGGGACCTGCTCACCGCCCAGCTTCGGGCGGCCCGGTGAGCCTGTGGCAGCGGCTGCGCGCCCACGACGCCCGGGCCGGTCGGCGGCTCGCCCCACCTCCCTGGCGCGCGGAGTGGGGCCCGGCGCAGGCCGTCGTTCCGAGCATGGCGCTGGTGACCCGCATCGCGCTGGCCGTGGCCGTCACCGACCTGGCCGTCGCGGTCGCGCAGGACCCCACCGTGGGACTGCCGGCTGCCGCGCTCGTGGTCGGCATCGGTCTCGCGACGCTCGCGGGTCTCGGGGGACGAGGTCGGGGCGGGCTGCAGGTGCGCCGGCTGGCCGGTCCGGTGCCGCTCACCCGGCGCGCGGGGCCGCCCCGCCAGCTGCTCCTGCTGGCGCTGCCACTGGTGCTGACGCTGGTCTACGGCGCGCTGCTGGCGCTCGGCGTCCCCGCCACCTCGACCATCGGGCTCGTCGTACCGGTGCTGGGCCAGGCACTCGTGCTGCGCCGGTTGCGTCGCCTGGAGGAGGTGACCGGGGGACGCGTCGTCTGGCCGGCGCATTGGGTGGCCGGGCTGCGCGGCACGACTGGCCTCTACCTGCTCATCGCCGATCAGCCGGCCGATCAGCCGGCCCCGGCGGTGCCTGCTGCGGTGCCTGCTGCGGGGCCTGCCGCGGAGCCGGTGGCCCGGCCGCGCATTCCCTACGCAGCGCCCCAGCCGCCGCCCGGGGCCCGGGGTCAGCGGTAGGAGCGCTCCAGGTCGGGGTAGTCGCCGGACCGCACCTCCGCGGCGAACTCCCCGGCCGCCCGCACCAGCTCGCCGCGCAGGTCGGCGTACCTCTTCACGAACTTCGGCCCGCTCTCGGTGAGCCCGGCCATGTCGGTCCACACCAGCACCTGCGCGTCGCAGCCCGGCCCGGCACCGATGCCCACCGTCGGGATGGTCAGCTCCTTGCTGATCCGCTCGGCGAGGTCGGCCGGCACCACCTCGAGCACGACGGCGAAGGCACCGGCCCCCTGCAACGCCAGCGCGTCCTCGACCAGCGCGTCCCCGGACTCGCCCCGCCCCTGCACCCGCAGCCCCAGCAGGTGCTGGCTCTGCGGTGTCAGCCCGATGTGGCCCATCACGGGCACGCCGGCCTCGACCAGCGCGGCGACCTGCGGCACCACCCGGCGGCCGCCTTCGAGCTTGACCGCGTGCGTCTCGGCCTCCTTGAGGAAGCGCCCCGCCGCCGCCAGCGCATCCGCCGGCCCGGCCTGGTAGGACCCGAACGGCAGGTCCCCGATCACCATCGCCCGCGACGTCGAGCGCACCACGGCGCGGGCGAGCGGCACCAGCTCGTCCAGCGTCACCGGCACGGTGGTGGCGTAGCCGAGCACGTTGTTGCCGGCGCTGTCCCCCACGAGCAGCACCGGAATGCCTGCGACGTCGAAGATCCCGGCGGTGAGCATGTCGTAGGACGTGAGCATGGGCCAACGCTCGCCCCGGTCCTTGGCCGCCTGCAGGTCGCGGGGGGTCACGCGGCGCGAGGTGACCCCGCCGTAGAGGGTGCTGATGCCGTCGGGAGTCGCCGCCACGGGGGTCGGCGCTGCTGGTGTGGTCATGCGGTCCAGCATGCGCCGCCGGCGGAGGCGGTCAGCTCGCCTGCTCCGGCCGGATCTGCGCCGGGGGCGGCGCGGGCGGGGTCTCCCGCCAGCGCGAGGTGATCGGCAGCCGCCGGTCCCGCCCGAAGGCCCGCGGCGTGATCTTCGGCCCGGGGGGGTACTGGCGCCGCTTGTACTCCGCCAGGTCCACCAGCCGCACCACCCGGTCGACCACCTCGGGGTCGTGCCGGCGGACCAGCTCGTCGCGCCCGAGGTCACCCTCGATGTAGTCGTCGAGCACCGCGTCCAGCACGTCGTAGGCCGGCAGTCGGTCGGCGTCGAGCTGGCCCGGCGCGAGTTCCGCCGACGGCGGCTTGTCGATCGACGCCGCCGGGATGGGCGGCTCCACGCCGTCGGCCGCCGCGACCGCGTTGCGCCACCGCGCGAGCCGCCAGACCACCGACTTGGGGACGTCCTTCAGCGGGGCGAAACCGCCTGCGCTGTCGCCGTACAGGGTGGAGAAGCCGGTGGCCAGCTCGCTCTTGTTCCCGGTCGTGAGGACGAGGTGCCCGAGCTGGTTGGACAGCGCCATCAGGGTGGTGCCCCGCACCCGGGCCTGCAGGTTCTCCTCGGCGAGGCCGCTGACCAGGACGGCGCTCTCGAACGCCGACACCACGTCGGCGATGGGCACCACGTCGTGCTGCGTCCCCTGCCGGCGGGCCAGCTCCGCGGCGTCGTCGAGGGAGTGCTGTGAGGAGTACGCCGACGGCATGGCCACGGTGTGCACGCGATCCCCACCGAGGGCGTCGACCGCCACCGTGGCCGTGACGGCCGAGTCGATGCCGCCGGACAGGCCGAGCACGACGGAGCGGAAGTCGTTCTTGTCCACGTAGTCGCGGGTGCCGAGCACGAGCGCCTGCCAGATCTCCTCCTCCTCGTCCAGCGGCTCGGCGGTGCCGACGGGCCTCGCCTCGTAGGCGGTGACCCGGTCGGCCGACAGGGTGCGGCGGCTGACCGTCATCGACGTCCCGTCCGCGGCGTCGACCGGCCCCTCGACGCCGCCGTCCACGCCGGCCGGGAGGGCGAGGTCGACGAGCATCAGCCCGTCGTCGAACTGCGGCGCCTGCGCGAGCAGCACGCCGGCCGCGTCCACCACCAGAGAAGCTCCGTCGTAGACGATCTCGTCCTGCCCGGCGACCAGGTTGACGTAGGCGATGGTGGCCCCCGCCTCGCGGGCCCGGCGCGCCACCAGCTCGGTGCGGGCGGTGAGCTTGCCACGCTCGTAGGGCGAGCCGTTGACGCACAGGAGCAGGCCCACCCCGGCGCGGGCGGCGACGGCCACCGGGCCGCCCTCCTGCCAGAGGTCCTCGCAGATGGTCAGCCCGATGTCGACGCCGTGCAGCCGCAGCACCGGGAAGCTGTCGCCCCGCACGAAGTAGCGGGCCTCGTCGAAGACGCCGTAGTTGGGCAGGTGGTGCTTGGCGTAGGTCGCGACCATCCGGCCGCGCCAGAGCACAGCGAGGGCGTTCTGCGGGGCGCCTACGGGGACGCCGACGCGGCGCGGGCCGGACCGCGGCGCCTGGCCGCAGTAGCCGACGGCGACCGCGATGTTGCCGTGCCCCTCGGCCGCCAGCCGCAGCGCCAGCGCGTCCACCGCGCGGCAGCTCGCCGCCACGAAGGATGGGCGGAGGACGAGATCCTCTGGCATGTAACCGGTCAGCGTCATCTCCGGGAAGACCACGAGGTGCACACCGGAGCCGGCAGCCTGCCCGACCCAGTGGCTGACGAGGTCGGCGTTGCCGGCGAGGTCGCCGACGGTGGTGTCGACCTGGGCGAGGCCGACCCGCAGCTGGGCGGTGCCGGTGGGTGGGGCGTCGGTCATCAGCGGCCGCCCGGGCCCCCGCGCCGCCGGACGCGGTCCTTCAGACCCGCGCCGATCAGGCCGCCGAAGAAGTCGCCGGCCTTGACGTAGCCGCCGTTGGAAGGGCCCAGCTTGAGCTCCTGGCGCTTGCGCTCGTGCGCCGCCAGCGCCGCAGCGGCGACCGCCTCCTCGCGGGTGGCGCGGTCGACCGCCACGAACTGGGTGCGCCGCCCGAAACCGGTCTTCACCGGCACCAGCACCTTGCCCTGCCTGGCGGCCCGGCGGTCGAGCCGCCACGCGTTGCCGAACAACGCCGCCAGGAGCGCGGCCACGACCAGCCAGAAGACGACCATGGGCTCAGTCTGGCTCACAAGCCGGCGAGGAAAGAGAGCAGGGTCGCCGTCACCCGCTCGGGCGCCTCCTGCTGCACCCAGTGCCCGACACCGGGGATCCGTTCGTCGACCCGCAGATCGGTGACGTACGGCGGGACCATCCCCTTGGTCGGCGTGAACGCCAGCACCAGGTCGGCCGCCCCGGCGACAAAGGCCGCGGGGCAGGTGATGCGCGCGTCGGCCAGCTGCGGCAGCCGGTGCCAGGACGGGTCCATCGCGCGGTAGTAGTTCAGCCCGCCGGTGAAGCCGGTGCGCGTGAAGGTCTGCACCGAGGCCTCCAGCAGCCCGGGGTCGAGCCAGGCCGGCAGCTCCGCGGGGACGGGCAGCTGGTCGACGAAGCGGCCGGTCTGCTTGGGCAGGGCGGCCAGCGCCCCCGGGGGTGGCTGGCCCGACGTCGCGGCGTACATCCCGAGCAGGAAGCCGCGCACGTCACCGGCCAGCTCCGCGTCAGCCACGCCGGGCGCCTGGAAATGCACCATGTAGAAAAAGGAATCGCCCATCAGCTCGGTGAGCCGCTCGATCGGCGGCGCCTGCGAGCGGGTGGTGTAGGGCACCGACAGCGCGGCGATCGCGCGCACCCGCTCCGGGCGCAGCTGGGCGGTCGCCCACGCCGTCGCCGCGCCCCAGTCGTGCCCGATCACGACCGCGCTCTGTTCCCCCGCCCGTTCGATGACGCCGGCGACGTCGTCGGCGAGCAGGTCCAGGGTGTACGCCGCCGGGTCGCTGGGCGCGGGGGAGTCGCCGTAGCCGCGCAGGTAGGGCGCCACGACGCGGTAGCCGGCGTGCCGCAGTGGCCCGACCTGGCGGTGCCAGCACGACGGCAGCTCCGGGAAGCCGTGCAACAGCACGACCAACGGTCCGTGGCCCTCGTCGACGGCGAGCACGAGCGGCCCGGCTGTGGCGGGCCGGTCAGCGGGCATGGCTGGCGACGTGGCAGAGGTCACGCGGGCACCCTGGCACGCGCGCGGGTGGTCGGGTGGGCGGTCGGGGCGGGTGGCAGCGGGTGACAGGATGCGCACACCACCTCCGACGACGGGAGCCCCCGTGATCTTCGTGCTCGTCCAGACCGACGTCGGCGTCGCCGCCCGGGTGGCCGCTGACGCCGCCGCGATCCCCGGGGTGACCGTCGCCGATGACGTGACCGGCCCCTACGACGTGGTCGTGCAGGCCACCGACGAGCGCGTGCTGCCGGCGTTGCAGAAGGTGCCAGGCGTCACCCGCACCCTCACCCTGACCACCGCCCTCACCCGCGCCAGCGCCGCCTGAGCCGCTCGGCGCGCAGGGCTCAGCGCTCCATGGCTCAGCGCTCCAGCACGACCTTCAGGGCCGGCTCGGTCCAGGCGGCTGGGGCCTCGTCCCAGGCCCGGCGGGTGAGCGGCACCCCGGTGGGGTCGTAGACCCCGTCGGCGACCAGCGCCGCCACGGCGGCGAGGTGGGCCCGCGAGTCGGCCCGCGACGCCGACAGGGTGCAGCCCCGCGTGTACATCTCCAGCAGCGGCACCGCGACCGCCCCGACGTGGATGGCCACGCTCACGCACCGGCCCTGGTCGTCGACCGAGCGCAGCGCGCAGGCCAGCCCGGTGGGCGTGCCTGTGTTCTCCACCACGATGCGCGCCCGCTCGAAGCGTCGCGGCCACGCCGCGCCGCCCTGCCCGCCGGGATCCACGGTGCGGTCCACGGTGATGGTGTCGGCCCCGAGCGCCGCCGCGACCGCGAGCCGGCCCGGGTCGTCGTCGGCGTAGCGCACCGACCCTGCCCCCAGGGCCAGCGCCCAGCCCACGGCGTACAGCCCGATCGAGGCCCCCGCGCCGCCGACCACGAGCACGTCCGCCCGCGGTTCCTCGGCGAGCCCCGGCCCGACGGAGCGCCAGGCGTCGGTGACGTTGTCGGGCAGCAGGGCCAAGATCGCCGGGCGGACGCCGGGCGGGGGCGGCAGCAGCAGGTGCCGGGCGTGCGGCACGGCCAGCAGGTCCGCCACCGCGCCTCCGTGCCCGCCGCCCGCGCTGCCGAAGCCGAACGCCGCCCCCGCCCTGGCCCGCTCGGGTAGGCAGGAGGCGAACCGGCCCACCCGGCACGGCCCGCAGGCACCGCAGGACACCTGGAACGGCACCAGCACCACGTCACCCTCGCGCAGCCCGGAGTCGGGGCCGGGCACGGCCACCTCGGCCGCGCACTCGTGCCCCACGGTGAACGGCCCGGGGAACATCCCGCTCGCGACCATCAGCGGGTCGAGGTCGCAGCGCGCCACGGCCAGCGGTCGCACCAGCGCCCCGTCGGCCCCGGGCAGCGCCGGGGTCTCGACCTCCTGCCACCCGAGCGCGCCGGGTCCGGTGGTGACGAGGGCGCGCATCACGGTGTCGCTGCTGCCGCACCGGCCGCACCTGCCCGCAGCGCGGCGAACTCCTCCCGCCCGAACGCCGAGCCGAAGACGCCCCAGCCACCCTCGGCCGCCTCGCGCAGCAGCACCCAGGTTCGCCCGGCGAGCGACGGGTCGCCGCCCGCCTCGCTGACCAGCCGGGTCGCCTCGGCGACCAGCCCCCGCTGGCCCTCGCGGTCGAGCGCGCCGGGCGGCGTGAGCACCTGCACCCGCACCACCGGAGCCTCCGCCTGCGCCGCCGTGTGGACGGCGGTGCGCGGCTGCACGTGCAGGTAGACGCCGGTGTTCTCGGCGTACGGCGACGCGTCCGGCGCCCCCTCCGCGCGCAGCAGGGCGCGGGCCAGGTCCCCGGCGAGTCGCGCGTGCGCCGCGACGGGCACGAGCCCCTCGGGCAGGTCGACGTCGATCATGGGCATGGTGCCTCCTGGGCTGGTCGCACTATGATGGTCCTCATAGAACCGCTCGCAGGGTAGGCCGTCAAGGGAGGAGCGCAGATGCCCGACCCACCGGAGCCGCACGATGTCAGGGAGCGTCACGACGTCCGGGGGCGGATGGTCCGGGGCGCGGCCACGCTGCTCGCCCGCGACGGCCTGGCCGGCACGTCCTTCGGCACCGTCCTGGCGCTGACCGGCGCGCCGCGCGGATCGATCTACCACCACTTCCCCGGCGGCAAGCAGGAGCTGGTCGCCGAGGCCACCCGCCTCACCGGCCGCACGCTGCTGGACCTGCTGCCGACCCTGCCGCACGGCGACGCCGGCGAGGTCACTGCGGGTTGGTGCCGGGTCTGGCGGGGGGTCCTGGAGCGGTCGGACGCCGGCAGCGGCTGCGCGGTGGCCGCGGTGCTGACCTCCGCGGCCGCGACGACCGTGGAGGCCGAGGCGGCGGCGGCCGTGTTCGCCGGCTGGACCGAGGCGCTGGCGGAGCTTCTGGTCCGCGCCGGGGTGCGCGCGGCGGCGGCACCCGGTCTCGCCAGCACGCTCATCGCCGGCGTCGAGGGGGCGCTCGTGCTGGCCCGCGCCGAGCACGGCCTCACGGCCTACGACGAGGTCACCGCCTCGCTCGTCCTGCTTGCCCGCACGGTTGCAGCCACGTGAGGACCGGTAGCATAGGTGCTACCCTGGTCGGCATGGAGTTGATCGGGCTGCGTGAGCTCAGGCAGGACGCGAGCGCCGTCGTGCGCCGTGTCGAGGCGGGCGAGAGCCTGGAGGTGACCGTCTCCGGTCGGCCGGTCGCGCGCCTGGTGCCGGCCCCCCTGTCCCCCTGGCAAAGGTTCGACCGGGTCGCGGCGGTCCTCGCCGGAGCCACCGACGAGACCTGGGATCGCGACCGGGAGCTGATCGACCAGGGTCTCGTTGACCCGTGGGAGGTGGGGTGACGGCGCCGCGCGACGTGCTCGACACCAGCATGCTCATCGGCGGAGGGTGGGAGTCCGAGCCGGACCGGCTGCTTGGCGTCAGCGCCGTGAGCCTCGCCGAGCTGCACTTCGGCGCGCTGCTGGCCACCGACGAGACGGTCCGCGCCCTGCGTCAGCGCAGGCTTGCCGAGGTCGAGGCCACCTTCGTGCCGCTGCCCGTGGACGCCCGCGTCGCCCGCGCCTACGGCGAACTCGCCGTCGCGCTCGTCCGCTCTGGGAGGGCCCCGCGTCGCCGGGTTGCGGACCTCCTCATCGCCGCCACCGCCCGTGTCCACGGCGCCCGCCTGCTCACCCGCAACCCTGCCGACCTCGTGGGGCTGGAGGGCCTGGTCGAGGTCGTCGCCCCCGCCTGACCTGTGCCCGGGCGCCTGACAGGATGCAGGCGTGGACAAGCAGCAGGAGTTCGTACTCCGCACCTTGGAGGAGCGTGACGTGCGCTTCGTCCGACTGTGGTTCACCGACGTGCTCGGCACCCTCAAGTCGGTGGCCATCGCGCCGGCCGAGCTGGAGGGCGCGTTCGCCGAGGGGATCGGCTTCGACGGCAGCGCCATCGAGGGGTTCACCAGGGTGCACGAGAGCGACATGCTCGCCAAGCCGGACCCGTCGACGTTCCAGGTGCTGCCGTGGCGGGGGGAGACCCGGGCTACCGCGCGGATGTTCTGCGACATCCTGCTGCCCGACGGCAGCCCCGCCCCGACCGACCCGCGCCAGGTGCTGCGTCGCACGTTGGCCCGCGCGGCCGAGCAGGGCTTCACCTTCTACACCCACCCCGAGGTCGAGTTCTTCCTGTTTCGGACGCGGCCGGTCCCCGGCGGGCCGCCCCCGGAGCCGGTGGACGACGCGGGCTATTTCGACCTGACGCCGCACGAGATCAGCCACGACTTCCGGCGCACCGCCGTCTCGATGCTCGAGCAGGTCGGCATCAGCGTGGAATACAGCCACCACGAGGTTGCGCCCGGGCAGCAGGAGATCGACCTGCGCTACGCCGACGCGCTGACCACCGCCGACAACCTGATGACCTTCCGGCACACATTAAAGGAGGTCGCTTTACAGCAAGGGGTGTTCGCGAGCTTCATGCCCAAGCCCTTCGGAGACCTGCCAGGGTCCGGGATGCACACCCACGTCAGCCTTTTCGAGGGCGACCGCAACGCGTTCTACGACCCCGACGATCCGCTGCGTCTGTCCGCCACCGCGCGCCACTTCATCGCCGGGCTGCTGCGCCACGCCGGGGAGATCACCGCGGTGACCAACCAGTGGGTCAACAGCTACAAGCGGATCATCAGCGGCGGCGAGGCCCCGGCGTACGCGTCCTGGGGTCACGACAACCGCAGCGCCCTGGTGCGGGTGCCGATGTACAAGCCGGCCAAGAGCGGCTCGGCGCGCATCGAGGTCCGCTCGCCCGACTCGGCGTGCAACCCCTACCTCGTCTTCGCGCTGCTGCTCGCGGCCGGCCTGCGCGGCATCGAGCGCGGGTACGAGCTGCCACCGCCCGCGACCGACGAGGTGTGGTCGCTGACCGACGCCCAGCGCGCCGGGCTCGGCATCACCGCGTTGCCGCAGAGCCTGGAGCAGGCGTGCGACGTGATGGAGGCGAGCGACCTGGTCGAGGAGACGCTCGGGCACAACACCCTAGACTTCTTCCTGCGCAACAAGCGCTCCGAGTGGGCGGAGTACCGCCGGCAGATCACCCCCTTCGAGCTCGACCGCTACCTGCCCGTGCTCTAGATGGCGCGCGCCCTGCTCGTCGAGCATGCGGCAGCCGAGGGCGCGGGCTCGCTCGCGCGCTGGCTGCCGGCGGCCGGCCTCGACCTCGATGTGGTGCGCCCCTGGCGGGGGGACCAGCGGCCGACCTCGACCGCCGGATGGGACGCGCTGGTGGTCCTCGGTGGCTTCGAGTCGGCGTACGACGACGACCCCGGGCTGCGCGAGGAGGAGGCGCTGCTGCGGTCCGCCGTCGAGGCGGGCCTGCCGACACTGGGGATCTGCCTCGGCATGCAGCTGCTCGCCACCGCGCTAGGGGGCGAGGTACGCCGGGCGGCGGCGGGTGAGCACGGCGCCGCGTGGGTGCGCCTGACCGTCTCTGCGGCAGCGGATCCGGTGCTCGGCGGCCGCCCCGTCGGCCAGCCGCTTGGGGTGCTGCAGTCCCACGACGACGAGGTCACGGCCCTGCCGCCGGGCGCGGAGCTGCTGGCCATCGGGGACGGGTGTCGCGTGCAGGCCTTCCGGGTCGGGTCGGCGCTGGGCCTGCAGTTCCACCCCGAGGCCGACGCGCCGCTGGTCGCCGGCTGGGCCGTGGCTGCGGGGCGGGACCCGGCGGCGGACGTGGCCGGGCTCGACGGCCTGGACCTCGAGGGAACCTGGCGCCCCTCCCTCACGCGCTTCGCCACCCTGGCCCGTGCGCCTCACCCGCTGGTCGACGGGTGACCCTGCCGGCAGGCGTCCCGCCGGCGGCGCACCCGCGGGGGAGCGCGCTGACCACCCGGCTGGCCCGCCGGGGCTTCCTCGACACCGCCCGGGCCGCCGCTGCCGTCGAGCGCCTGCAGCTCGACGACGGCAGCGACGAGGCCGACCTGGTCCTCGCCGACCTGGCCCGATCCGCCGACCCCGACCTCGCCCTCGCGACGCTGGAGCGGCTGGCGGCGGCCCACCAGCACCCGGCGGACCTGCTCTGCGCCATGCGCTTCCACACCGGGCTGCGTGAGCGCCTGGTCGCCGTGCTCGGGGCGAGCGCTGCCCTCGGGGACTACCTCGTGCGGCACCCGACCGACGTCGATCTGCTGGCCGATGACAGCCAGCTCGACGTCCGGCCGACCGCCCTCGGACTGCGCCGCGAGCTGCTGCGCACGGTCGGCGCCGACCCCGAGCAGCCGCTGCCGTGGGGCACCGGCGGAGCCACCGCCCGCGACGCCACCGCCGCGACGGTGCAGGCCCTCACCACGGCGTACCGCCGCCGCCTGCTGCTCGTCGCCGCACGGGACCTCACCGGCCACTGTGACCTCGGTGAGGTCGCCGCCGAGCTCGCCGACGTCGCCGCCGCCGCCGTCGACGCGGCGCTCGCGATCGCGGCCGCCGGCCTCCCGCCGGGCACCCCGCCGGTGCGCCTCGCAGTGGTGGGCATGGGCAAGTGCGGCGGCCGGGAGCTCAACTACGCCAGCGACGTCGACGTGGTCTTCGTCGCCGAGCCGCTGGACGCCGGCACCGGCACCGGCACCGACGCGGCGCTGCGGACCGCGACCCGGCTCGCGAGCGGCCTGATCGCCGCGTGCGCCCCGCTGTTCCCCGTTGACGCGGCGCTGCGCCCCGAGGGCAAGGCCGGTCCGCTGGTCCGCACGCTGGCCAGCCACGACGCCTACTACCGGCGCTGGGCCTCGTCCTGGGAGCTGCAGGCCCTGCTCAAGGCGAGGCCGGTCGCCGGCGACCTCGCCCTGGGCCGGGCCTACGTCGCGGCCCTGGAGCCACTGGTCTGGACCGACGCCGCGCGCCCCGACGTCCCGCGCGAGACGCAGCAGCTGCGCCGCCGGGTCGAGGCCGACCTCGCCCGCCGGCACCCCGCCGACGCGGGCAGCCGCGAGCTCAAGCTCGGTCCGGGCGGGCTGCGCGACGTCGAGTTCAGCGTGCAGCTGCTGCAGCTCGTGCACGGCCGTAGCGACCCCGGCGTGCGCAGCGGCACCACCCTGGCAGCCCTCGATGCCCTGACGACCGGGGGGTACGTCGGGCGCGACGACGCGGCGCCCCTCGCTGCGGCGTACACCTGGCTGCGCACCACCGAGCACCGCCTGCAGCTGCAGCACCTGCGCCGCACGCACACCGTGCCACCTCCCGGCGACCCCGCGCTGCGCTGGGTCGCGCGCGCCATGACCGCCGCCCCGGATGCCGAGGCCGACTTCGTACGCACCTGGCGGCGGCACGCCACCGTCGTCCGGCGCCTGCACGAGAAGCTGTTCTACCGCCCGCTGCTCACCGCCGTCGCCCGGCTCCCCAGCGCCGATGCCCGGCTGAGCCCGGCGGCGGCAGCGAACCGGCTGCAGGCACTGGGCTTCGCCCAGACGCGGCAGGCGCTCGCCCACCTCGAGGCGCTCACCAGTGGGGTCAGCCGCCGCGCGACAATCCAGCGCACCCTGCTGCCCGTGCTGCTGGGCTGGTTCGCCGAGGAGGCCGACCCGGACTCCGGGCTGCTCGCCTTCCGTCGGCTCTCCGACGCCCTCGGCGACACCCCCTGGTATCTCACCTCGCTGCGTGACGAGGGGCAGGTCGCCGAGCGGCTGGCGCACCTGCTCGCCCGCAGCCGCTACGTCGCCGACCTGCTGGCCCGCGCCCCCGAGGCGATGCTCACCCTCGCCGAGGACGGCGCCCTCGCCTTGCGCCAGCGGGTCGCCGTCGAGGCCGAGCTGCTGGCCGTCACCAGACGCACCGATGACTGGGAGGGCGGCGTCGTCAGCGCCCGTGGCATCCGGCGGGACGAGCTGCTGCGCACGGCCTTCGCGGACCTGCTGGGACTCGCGACAGGGCCGCAGGTGCAGGCCGCACTGTCAGACCTCGCCGGCGCGACCGTCGCCGCCGCGCTCGACACCGCGCAGCGCAAGGTGAGCACCGAACACCGCGGGCCGCTCCCCGTGCGGCTGGCGGTCATCGCGCTGGGACGGCTGGGTTCCCGCGAGCTGTCCTACGCCAGCGACGCCGACGTCGTCTTCGTGCACGAGGCGCTCGGCCATGTCCCCGAGCACGTCGTCAGCCAGGCGGCGCACGCGGTGGCCGAGGAGACCAGGCGGCTGCTGGCCCGGCCGGCACCCGACCCGCCGCTGCGGCTGGACACCGCCCTGCGCCCGGAGGGCCGCGGCGGGTTGCCGTCCCTCACCCTGCCGGCCTACGCCCGGTACCACGCCACCCGGGCCAGGATCTGGGAGCAGCAGGCGCTGCTGCGCGCCTCCCCGCTGGCCGGGGATCCCGAGCTGGCGCAGCGGTTCCTGGCCCAGGTCGCGCCGCTGCGCTGGCCATCCTCGTTGTCTCCGGCTGCGGAGCTGGAGGTGCTGCGCCTGCGCGACCGGGTGCAGACCGAGCGGGTCGCACGCGGCCTGCGGCCGGGGGAGCGGTGGCGCGACCTCAAGCTCGGCCCGGGCGGCCTGGTCGACGTCGAGTGGGTGGCGCAGCTGCTGCAGCTGCGCCACGCCCACGCCGTACCCGGGCTGCGCGTCACCGGCACCCCCGACGCCCTCGCCGCCGCGCGCGACGCCGGGCTCCTCGGTGCCGACGACGCCGCCGTGCTCGCCACCGCCCACGCCACCGCCGCCCGGCTGCGCGACGCCGTGGTGCTGGTGTCGGGTGCGCGTGCCGACGTGCTGCCCGAGGAGGGCAGGACGCTGGAGGGGGTACGCCGGGTGGCCGGCCCCGCGGCCGTCGCCGGTTGGCGCGAGCAGGCGGCCGGGGCACGGGCGGTGGCCGACGCGCTGCTGCATGCCAGGGTGGCCGGATGACGGTGGAGTGGCTGGTGCGCCGCGGTGGCTCGGACTCGGGCGCGGGTGGCGTGCCCGTGCTCCTGCTGCACGGTGTGCCGCAGACCGGTGCGATGTGGGCGCCGCTGGTCGCGCTGCTCGGCGACCGCCGGACGCTGGTGCCCGACCTGCCAGGGCTCGGCGGGAGCGGCCCGGCCCCGGCGTACGACGTCGTGAGCCTGGCCGCCGAGCTCGCCGCCCTGGTCGCCGCCGAGGTGCCAGACGTGGACGGTCGGTCGGGCCGGGTCGACGTCGTCGGCCACGACTGGGGCGGCATCCTGGCGCTCGCCCTCGCCGGCCACCACCCCGAGCGCGTGCGCCGGCTCGCGGTCGCCAACGCGCCGTACCGCGACGTCGACCCCACCAGGGCGTGGCACGTGCCGCTGGCCGCGCTGCCGTGGCTCCCCGAGCGGCTGCTGACCCCCCAGGCCGTGCGCTGGGGCATCGCGCACGTCTGGCGTTCCCCGGTGCCGCCGTCGCGGGAGCTTCTCGACCGCTACGCCGCGGCCTACGACGACCCGGCGCGCGTGCGGGCGACCCTCGCCTACTACCGCGCGGCCGCGCGGCACACCGACCGGCGGCTGCGGATGACCGGGATGCCGGACGTCGCGCCCACCGAGGCGCTGGTCGTCTGGGGCGCCGAGGATCCGGTGCTCCCGCTCGCCATCGGCGAGAGCGTGGTCAGGGGCATCGCCGTCCGGGTGCCCGCGGTGCGGATGGTCACCGTGCCGGGCGCCGGGCACTTCGTCGTCGACGAGGCGCCGGAGGTCGTGCTGCCGGTGCTGGCAGACTTCCTGGCCTGACAGCCGAAAGAACTTCGCTCCATAGGTTGCTCGACTTGCGTGACGGGGCTGGGAGTCGGATGCTCTGGGTCGCCATCGTCGGCACGGACGCCGTCGAGCAGACCAAGGGGCCGCCTCATGGAACCGTCCGTAGTCCTCGCCGCCTCGGAGCGCATCTCGAGCCTGAGCTCGAGTGAGTTCTCGACCGTCTACAACCTGTTCTCCCTGGCGATCGCCAGCCTGGGGTTCACGTCGCTGTTCCTCGTGCTGAGCCAGCGCCGGGTAGCCCCCGCCTACCGCAACGCCCTGGTCGTGTCGGCGATGGTGACCGGCATCGCGACCTACCACTACTTCCGGATCTTCAACAACTTCCGGGACTCCTACCCTCCGGGACAGTCCACGACGGCGGCACACCTGCTGAGCACCATCGAGTTCAACGAGGCCTACCGCTACGTCGACTGGTTCCTCACCGTCCCGCTGCTGCTGGTCGAGACCGTCGCCGTCATGAGCCTGGGCAAGGACAAGCAGCGCTCGCTGCTGTTCAAGCTCGTCCCGGCCTCGGCGCTGATGATCGCATTGGGCTATCCCGGTGAGCTCAGCGACAGCACCGGCACCCGGCTGCTGTGGGGCTCGCTGTCGACGATCCCGTTCCTCTACCTGCTCTACGTGCTCTTCGTGGAGCTGACCGACTCCATCGGGCGGCAGCCGGTCGAGGTCCGGCACACCATCTCGATGCTGCGGATCGCGCTGGTCGGCCTGTGGGGCGTCTACCCCATCGCCTACCTGTTCCCGGTCTTCGGCGGCTCGTTCTTCGGCGGGTCCGGCGGGTTCGTGGCCCGACAGGTCGGCTACTCGGTGGCCGACATCCTGGCCAAGGCCGCGTACGGCCTGGTGATCTACAAGATCGCCAGGGTCAAGAGCCAGCTCGAGGACACGACGTACGACGACCACGCCGCGCACCCCACCAGCGCCGTGCTGGGTGAGCGCGTCTGAGCCACCCGCTTCTCCCGCACCCAGCCGTCGGGCCCGCCACGCAGCAACGCCTGCGCGGCGGGCCCGTCGTTCACTCCGCGGACGGATCGTCTGCTGGTCCGGCTGACCCATCTGGCCCGGTTGAGCGGTGCAGCCAGGTCGCGAAGGCCCTGATCCCGCGCTCGCTCTCCTCGCGCACCGCCCGTTCCGCCTCGACGATGGAGCTGCGCCAGGCGGCGTGCACGATCGGGGTGCCCACCAACGCCCAGACGGCGAAGCAGAGCGAAAGCACCCCGGCCACGTGGTCCCCGGACAGGAGCAGCAGCCCCCCTGCGGTCCCGAGCCCGACCGAGGCGATCGCCAGCCCGACGGTGATCCGGCGCAAGGCGAGGGTCGGTCGCAGGTGACGGTCGAGGACTGCCATCGCCCCAGCGTGCACCCGTCCGCCGGTCGCGTCATCGTGATCATCGATCCGCGCCAGAGGAACAGTCCGGGAGACAGGTTGGTTGTAGCCTGCATCGGGTTGTAGCCCGCCAGCATCCATCAGGAGGAGCGCATGATCACTGCCCCCTCGCCGGCGGCCCAGCCCACCGCCCCCACGGTCGCCGTCGAGACCCTCGCCGACGTGCTGATCCGATTGAGCCGCCTGCTGCAGACCATGCGCTCCGGCCACACCCCCGAGGGCACCGAGAAGGCAGCGCTCGCCCTGCTCCCGCCGCTCCTGCACCAAGGGCCGCTTCGCTCCAGTGCGCTCGCCGAGCTGGTCCACGCGGGTCCGTCCACCATCAGCCGGCATGTCGCAGAGCTGCTGCGTCGCGACCTCGTGCGCCGCGAGGCGGACCCCGTCGACGGCCGGGCCAGCCTGCTGGCTGTCACCGAGCAGGGCCGGGAGGCGGTCGCCGGCATGTGCGCCCGCCGCGACGCGATGCTCGCCCACGTGGTCGGCGACTGGCCGGCCGACGACGTCGCCGCCCTGACGTCGCTGCTCGCCCGCTTCATCGGCGGACTCGAGGGGGCGCTCCCCACGCTTCCCGCCCGGCTGGCCGCGCTGACCAGCTCCAGCTCAGACACCCGCACTCCCGCCACGGAAGGACCCACCGCATGACCGCGACCACCACCACCGCGCCACCGGCGCACCGCGGCAAGGACGAGCCGAATGCCAACGGCTTCACCCACCGCCAGGTCCTGACGATCCTGACCGGGCTGCTGCTGGGCATGTTCCTCGCCGCCCTCGACCAGACCGTCGTGGCGACCTCGATCCGCACCATCGCCGACGACCTGCAGGGCTACTCGCTGCAGGCCTGGGCGACCACGGCGTTCCTCATCACCTCCACGATCAGCACGCCGCTCTACGGCAAGCTGTCCGATATCTACGGCCGCAAGCCGTTCTTCCTGTCGGCCATCAGCATCTTCATCATCGGGTCGATGCTCTGCGGCCTGTCGACGTCGATGTACGAGCTGGCCGGCTTCCGCGCGCTGCAGGGTATCGGTGCGGGCGGGCTGTTCTCGCTCGCCCTGTCGATCATCGGTGACATCGTCCCGGCCCGGGAGCGCGCCCGCTATCAGGGCTATTTCCTCGCGACCTTCGGCACCTCGAGCGTGCTGGGCCCCGTCGTCGGCGGGTTCTTCGCCGGCCAGGCGTCTATCCTCGGCATCACCGGCTGGCGCTGGATCTTCTACGTGAACGTGCCCATCGGCCTGCTCGCGCTCGTCGTCGTGACCCGGGTGCTGCACCTGCCGGCCCGCGCGCCCAGTCGCCCCCGCATCGACTGGAACGGCGCCGCGCTGCTGGTGCTCACGCTGGTCCCGCTGCTGACCGTCGCCGAGCAGGGTCGGACCTGGGGCTGGGGGGATGCGAAGTCCTTCGCGGCGTACGCGATCGGCGGTCTGGGTCTGGTCGGCTTCCTGCTCAACGAGCGGGCCATGGGCGAGGACGCGCTGCTGCCGTTCCGCATCTTCAAGGGCCGCACGGTGGCGATCGTGTCCATCGCGAGCGTCATCACCGGCATCGGGATGTTCGGCTCGTTCGCGCTGTTCCCGCAATACCTGCAGGTCGTGAAGGGCAGCTCGCCCACCATCGCCGGGTTGCAGACGGTGCCGCTCGTCGCCGGCCTGATGACCGGCTCGATCGTCTCCGGCCAGGTCATCTCGCGCACGGGTCGCTACAAGATCTTCCCGCTGCTCGGGACCGGCCTGATGGTCGTCGCGCTGTTCTTGTTCCATTACGTCGGGACCGCCACCCCGCTCGGCTACACGATGGCGATCATGGTGCTGTTCGGCCTGGGGCTGGGCGGCAACATGCAGCCCCTCATCCTGGCCATCCAGAATGCGGTGTCCCCCAGGGAGATCGGGGTGGCGACGTCGTCGGTCACGTTCTTCCGCCAGATGGGCGGCACGGCCGGTACGGCGGTCTTCCTGTCCATCCTGTTCTCCACCGTGTCCGGCCGTATCGGGACCCGGGTAGCGGCGGCCTCGCAGACCGACGCCTTCCGGTCGGCCCTGGCGGCGCACCCGGACCAGGCCAAGGTCTTCCAGGGCGGCGGCCGGGTGCTCGACGACACGTCGTTCATCTCGCGGCTCGACCCGGTCCTGGCCCGGCCGTTCAGGGACGGCTTCACCTCCTCGATGGACCTGATCTTCCTGATCGCCTCGGGTGTGATCCTCATCAGCTTCGTGCTGCTGTTCTTCCTGCCGGAGGTCGTGCTGAAGGGTGGCGCCCCCGGCGCCGGTCCGGCCGAGCACCCGGTCGACGGCACCGACCGGGCGCCGGGGGAGGTCGACGTCCCGGCCGACCCGGTGCACGCCCTTCCGGGTGTAGGCCTTGAGGCCCCGGCCGACGAGCAGCGCGGCAGCCGGGATCCCGTCCAGGTCCGCTGACCGCTGTGCTTCTTCATGATTGCGGCTGATTGCCCATTACCTGGCGCAAGATCACCACCAGCAACGGCGACACGCCGGGCGGGCTCCGCGTGTCTGGTTGTTGGTGGTGATCTTGCGGCGGTGCCTGCTCAGATGTCGTAGTACATCGCGAACTCGTAGGGGTGCGGGCGCAGCCGGATTTGGTCGATCTCGTTGACCCGCTTGTAGTCGATCCAGGTCTCGATCAAGTCGGGGGTGAACACGCCGCCCTCCAGCAGGTAGGAGTGGTCCGCCTCGAGCCGGTCCAGCACGCTGTCCAGCGACGCCGGCACCTGGGGGACTGCCGCCAGCTCGTCCGGCGGCAGCTCGTAGAGGTCCTTGTCGACCGGCGCCATCGGCTCCATCTTATTCTTGATGCCGTCGAGGCCGGCCATCAGCATGGCGGAGAATGCCAGGTAGGGGTTGCCGGACGGGTCGGGGCAGCGGAACTCCAGCCGCTTCGCCCGCGGGTTGGTCCCGGTGATGGGGATGCGGATGCAGGCCGAGCGGTTGCGCTGGCTGTAGACCAGGTTGACTGGGGCCTCGTAGCCCGGGACCAGGCGGTGATAGCTGTTGATGGTCGGGTTGGTGAAGGCGAGCAGCGACGGCGCGTGGTGCAGCAGGCCGCCGATGTAGTGGCGGGCGGTCTCAGAGAGCCCGGCGTAGCCGACCTCGTCGTAGAACAGCGGTGCACCGTCCTTGGACAGCGACTGGTGGCAGTGCATGCCCGAGCCGTTGTCGCCGAAGATCGGCTTGGGCATGAAGGTCGCGGTCTTGCCGGCGGCATGTGCGGTGTTCTTGACGACGTACTTGAACAGCATCATGTCGTCGGCCGCCTGCAGCAGCGGGTTGAAGCGGTAGTTGATCTCCTGCTGGCCGGCGCTGCCCACCTCGTGATGCGCCCGTTCGACGATCAGGCCGCAGGCCTCCAGCGTCGCGCTCATGGTGTCGCGCAGGTCGGCGTAGTGGTCGGTGGGGGAGACCGGGAAATAGCCGCCCTTATAACGCGGCTTGTATCCCAGGTTGCCGCCCTCCTCCTCGCGCCCGGTGTTCCAGGCGGCGGACTCGGCGTCGACGTGGAAATAGCTGGAGTGCTGGTTGGTGTCATAGCGCACCGAGTCGAACAGGTAGAACTCCGCCTCCGCCCCGAAGTAGGCGGTGTCGGCGATCCCGCTGCCCGCCAGATAGGCCTCGGCCTTCTTGGCCACATTGCGCGGGTCGCGGCTGTATTCCTCGCGGGTCAGCGGGTCGTGGATGAAGAAGTTGAGCATCAGCGTCTTGTGCGACCGGAAAGGGTCGATCAGCGCGGTGCTCGAGTCGGGCAGCAGCAGCATGTCCGACTCGTGGATGGCCTGGAAGCCGCGGATGGAGGACCCGTCGAAGCCCAGGCCGTCGGCGAAGGTGTCCTCGCTGAACGACCCGGCCGGCACCGTGAAGTGCTGCATGACGCCGGGCAGGTCGACGAAGCGCACGTCGACGAACTCCACGGCCTCGTCCTTGATGAAGCTGAGCACGCTCTCGGGCGTGCCCTCCGGCTTCGCAGCCACCTGCACCTCCACTGTCGCGACGCCCGTCCTGGCGCCTGTCCGGTGGGCAGACGCTAGCGGCGAGCGGTGTCCTCATGGTCACCGCCGGGTTTCACCCGCGTTGCGCGCGCCCCGGTCGGCCGCGCGTCGCGGGGTCCCCGCGCCTACCCTGGCGGCCGTGGGCAGGTCGAGTGGGTCGTGGCTGGGCGGCCCCACGTCCGCGTTGGAGGACCGGCAGGACTACGCCGGGAAGCGGCTCGGTCTCCCCGCCGCCGGTCCGGGCTCCATCGCGCCGCAGGGCCGTAAGGCGCTGGGCTACCTGCTCGATCTCGTCGCGGGGCTCCTGATCGGCGGGGTGGCGCGCTTGGTCGACAGCGGCATCTCGCAGGGCGCGGTCTCGCTGGCCCAGACCGCCGCGGTGCTGCTGGAGATCCTGGTGCTGCAGACGCTCACCGGCCAGTCGATCGGCCAGCGGCTGACCGGCAGCCGGCTGGTGAACGTGCACAGCGGCGGTCCGGTGCTGTTGCGCTGGGTCGCAGTGCGCCTGCTGGTGCAGACCCTGCCCGTGCCGGGGCTGACGGCGATCGTGACCGACGACGATCTGCGCGGCCTGCACGACAAGGCCGCCGGCACCGTGGTCGTCCGGACCTGAACTGTCACCCGGCACCTGCCGCCCGGCACCAGCCGCACCGGCACCAGCCGCCCGGCACCAGCAGCTACCGCGAGCGGCCGCCGCGCGGCACCCGGGTGGGCATCGGCCCCTTGGGGATCGGCAGCCCCTGCCCGGGACCGGTGCCGGCCAGCGCCCGGATCCGCTGCTCCACCGTCGTCACCTGGGCCGCGCTCAGCACCCGCGGCAGCTTCATCAGGTGAACCTGCAGCTTCTGCACCGGTGTCTGGCCCTCGCCCTCACCGACCATCACCACCGTCACGGGGGTGTCGCCGACAGCCTTGCGCAGCCGACGGCGCTCCGCGGCGACCAGGTCGGCGGCGCCGGTGCCCTCGCCGAGCAACACCACGCCCGGGCGGCCGAGCGCGCGGTGGACCATGCCCTGCGAGCGGTTCACCTGCACGGCCGGGCTGACCTTCCAGCCGCCCCGTGTGCGCTCGACGACCGCCGCCGCGACGCCGGGCTGACCGGCGACCGCGGCGTAGCTCGCCTTCTGGACCCGCCGGGTGAACAGGCTGGTCGCGAAGATGAAGCCGATGAGCAGGCCGAGCACGCCGAACAACACCGGGTGGCCGAGCAGGAAGCCGAGCAGCAGCAGCAGCAGGAAGGGCAGGAGGAAGCCGCCGGCGACGATCAGCCCCACCCGCGGGTCGGACTGCCGGGTCAGCGAGTACGCCGTCCGCAGCTGCGCGACCCGGCCCTGCTTGGCGTCCCCGGCGTCCGCAGCCCGCTCCCCCCGCAGACGCCCGGCCACCCCCGCAGTCTAGGCGGGCCCCGAACGAGGCCATCGCGCACTGACGTGGCCGATCGGACACCTCGCGTTGGTGATCTGGTCGCCAACGTGGCGCAGGATGTGGGGGGTCGGCGGCGAACCGTCACAGGTGGGGCGGGCAGTGGGCGCGACCGGATGGGAGCTGGGCGGCGATGAGCACCTCTGAGGCCACGATCGGCGCGACCGGCGTTCCCGCCTGGCGGGAGGCGCTGGGCCGGGTCCCCCGCGACACCCTCGGACTACGGTTGGCGACGGGGGCGGTCGCTGTCATCGCGGCGTACCACTACTCACTGCTCACGCTGATGCGCAACCTCGGGCTCGACACCCCGCTCGCCTACCTCGGGCTGGTGCCGATCATCAGCGTCGGGATCGCGATGCTGCTGCCGCGGGGTGCCCACCTCGGCCCCGACATCCACGACCGCCAGCTGGACCTGATCCTCGGCCTGCCCCTGGTGGCCGGCACGGTGATCGCCCTGCACGTGCTGCCCGTGCGGCTCTCGGCGTTCTTCTGGACCTCGCGGCTGGACCTGCTGACCCTGCCCTTCTTCGTCTTCGGTGTCTCGGTGCTGCTGTTCGGCCTGCGCACGACCTGGCGCTTCCGGGTGCCGGTCGCGTTCCTGTTCCTCGCCTGGCCGCTGCCCTACACGGTGCTCATCGACCGGACCCTGCAGCTGACGACCGACAGCACCATCGCCGGTGTCAAGCAGGCCCTGACGGTCATCGCCGTCGCGGTGCCGGCGGGAGGCGACGGGTCGCTGTTCCGGGTGCTGCACGGCGCCACCGGTGGTGGCGGTGGCGACTTCACCGTGAGCATCGCGAGCGCCTGCGCTGGGGTGAACTCGCTGGTCGGTTTCATCATCGTCGGCACGGCGTTCCTGGCGCTGGTGCGGCCCAAGCCGCCGCGCGGAGGTGGCCCGACCGGCCGGGGGCTGCTGCGCAAGGGCTCGTGGCTCACGCTCGGGCTCTTCCTGGTGTGGGCGCTGAACATCGTCAGGTTGATGCTCGTGCTGGGCGTCGGCAAGCAGTGGGGCAAGACCGTCGCGATCGACGGCCTGCACCCCGTGATCGGGATGTTCACCTTCTCCATCGCCGTGCTGCTGATGCTGGTCGCCATGCCGCTGTTCGGCCTGCAGGTGCAGGTGGCGCCCCGCTCGGCGGCGGCCCAGGAGCGGATGCTCAAGCGCTGGGCCCGGGGTGCCGCCACCCGCCCCACCGTCGGTGGCATGCGGCTGGCGGGCGTCGCCGTGGTCGCGGCGAGCGGGCTGCTGGTGGGGACGAACTCCTCCTTCGCCCACTTCGAGCTGGTCGCCGGCGACCTGTCCCGGGCCCGGCTGACCGGCTTCACCCAGCACCCGTCCCAGGTCCCCGGCTTCTCGGCCAGCAAGATCGACCAGTACGACTGGGTGCAGCAGTTCTTCGGCTCCAGCTCGACCTGGGACCGGTTCCAGTACTACGGGACGGGCGTGGCCAACCCGGCCCTCCCGGCCGGCTTCGCCAGCACCCCGGTGATCGCCGACGTGATCGAGGGCAGCAAGCTGACGCCTTTCAACGCCTACGGCATCGAGGCCTGCTACACCTTCCACGGCTACGACACCAGCAAGCAGGAGCGGGTCGACCTCGGCGGCGGTGTCTACGGCGGCTCCATCTCCTTCCGCGACCCGCACCAGACCGTGACCTTCAACGTCGTCTACTGGGTCTGGCCGGTGCAGACGCCGCAGGGGCGTCGCTACGAGCGGGTCGCCCTGCTCCAGCAGAACGGCGTCGGCAGCGGGGCGACGCCCACCGCCGACAGCAGCCCCTTCCAGGGTGTCGGCGTCGCCGCCCCGGTCGGTCCGGCTGCCGGCGGGGCGGCCGGCGCGCTGCGCGCCCGCAACCAGGCGGCGCTGGTCGCCTTCGCCCGGCAGGTCGTCGCGCACCAGGCCGCGGCGCCGTCCGCGCCGACGGCCGTCAGCGCCGTCCGCTCGTGACCATCACGCTGGAGGCCCGGCCCGGCCTGGTCGGCCGCTGGCAGCGGCCCGGCCGCCACGGCGAGCTCGTGGTCGAGCTCGACGAGCAGACCCGCAGCGACCTGTCCGACAGCGCCATGGACGTGCTGCACGAGCAGCTGCCCGAGATGTCTGCCAAGCAGACGCTGTCACGCGAGCAGCGGATCGCGGTCGCGGTGGGCGCGGCGGTCGCCGCCCTGGTGGCGCTGGTGCTCAGCCCGCTGCTCGTCGGCCGGCTGGTCTGCGGCACCCTGGTCGTCGTCTACGCCGCCGCGGTGTTCTACCGCCTGACCTGCTTCCGGCACGGGGTGCGCGACGAGGGGCTCGTCCGCGTCACCGACGCCGACGCGCTCGCGGCGACGTACCGCCAGCTCCCGGTCTATACCGTGCTCGTCCCGGCCTACCGCGAGCCCACCGTCATCGGCGCGCTGCTCACCCACCTCGAGGCGCTGGACTATCCGCGGGCCAAGCTCGACGTGCTCATCCTGCTCGAGGCCGACGACGCCGACACGCTCGCCGCGGTGCGGGCGGCCACCCCTGGCAGCCATGTGCGGGTCGTCGTCGTACCCGAGTCCGAGGTGACCACCAAGCCGCGCGCGTGCAACTACGGTCTGCAGCTGGCGCGCGGACAGATCATCACCATCTACGACGCCGAGGACAGGCCGGAGCCGCTGCAGCTGCGCCGCGCCGCCGTCGCCCTGGCCCGGCTGCCCCGCGCCACGGCCGGACTGCAGGCCCGGCTCGCCTACTTCAACGCCGATCACAACGTGCTGACCCGGTGGTTCACGGCCGAGTACGTGACCTGGTTCCGGCACTTCCTGCCCGGCCTGGTTGCCCTGGGCGCCCCGGTCCCGCTCGGCGGCACCAGCAACCATCTGCGCACCGAGGTGCTGCGGGAGGTCGGCGGCTGGGACCCGTACAACGTGACCGAGGACTGCGACCTCGGGCTGCGCCTGCACCGGCTGCGCTACGACGTCGGCGTGCTGGACTCGATCACCTACGAGGAGGCCAACTCCGACTTCATCAACTGGGTCAAGCAGCGCAGCCGCTGGTACAAAGGCTATCTGCAGACCTGGCTCGTGCACATGCGCCACCCGGTCCGGCTGCGCCGCGAGCTCGGCTGGCGCGGCCTCGCCGGCGTGAACCTGTTCATCGGTGGCACGCCGGTCCTGGCACTGCTCAATCCCATCTTCTGGGGCATGACGGTGCTCTGGTTCCTGGGCAAGCCGCACGTGATCGAGGCGCTGTTCAGCGGGCCCATCTACTTCCTCGCGATGATCTGCTGGCTGTTGGGCAACTTCGCGATGGTCTACATGGGCGTGGTCAGCATCCGCGAGGCCGGCCGGCCGGAGCTGCTGGCGTCGGCCCTGCTGGTGCCTGTCTACTGGGTGATGATGGCGCTGGCGGCGACCAAGGCCGCCGTGCAGCTGGTCCGCAACCCGTCGTTCTGGGAGAAGACGGTGCACGGGCTCGACCTGGAGCCGCCCGACCCGTCCGCGGTCGCCGTCCTCCTTCCGCGGACGCCTGCCGAGGGACCGGGCGTGTCGCTCGTCAAGGTGGCTGCCGCGCCAGCCGGCGTCTCACTCGTCAAGGTCCCCGCGGTTCCGGCAGCCACCCTCTCGCAGGGAGAGTCATGACCACCGACGCCGTGATCGACCTGACCCGCCAGGTCACCCGTGGCCCCATCGACGTGTCCGTCGTCATGCCCTGCCTCGACGAGGAGGAGTCGGTCGGGGTCTGCGTGGCGCGGGCGCTGGAGGGCGTCCGCCGCAGCGGGCTGATCGGCGAGGTCGTGGTCTGCGACAACGGCTCCAGTGACGCCTCGGTCCGGGTGGCCACCGAGGCAGGCGCCCGGGTGGTGCACCAGCCGCAGCGCGGCTACGGCAGCGCCTACCGTAAGGGCTTCGAATACGCCAGGGGCCGCTACCTCGTCATGGGCGACAGCGACGGCAGCTACGACTTCGCCGAGCTGCACGCCCTCACCGCGCGGCTGCAGGCCGGTGAGAGCGACTACGTGCTGGGCTCCCGCTTTGACGGCGAGATCCTGCCGGGGGCGATGCCGTGGCTGCACCAGCGGATCGGCAACCCGGTCCTCACCGGCATCCTCAACCGCTTCTTCGGGCTGCGGGTCTCCGACGCCCACAGCGGGATGCGCGCCTTCACCCGCGAGGCCTACGACCGGCTGGGGCTTGCGACCGAGGGCATGGAGTTCGCCAGCGAGATCGTCATCAACGCCGCGCAGGTGGGCCTGAAGGTCAGCGAGGTGCCGATCACGTACCACCCGCGCATCGGCGAGTCCAAGCTGCACAGCTTCCGCGACGGCTGGCGGCACCTGCGGTTCATGCTGCTGCTCGCCCCCAAGTACCTGTTCATGATCCCCGGCCTGCTGCTCGTCACCCTGGGGGTCACCGGTCAGATCTTCCTGCTGCCCGGCAACGCCTCGCTCGGCAGCCAGCGGCTCGGCCTGCACTTCGTCGTCCTGGCCACGCTGATGACCGTGCTGGGCTACATGACGCTGATGTTCGGGGTATTCACCAAGGCCTACGCCCGGCTGCGCCGCCCCAGCTACACCGACGGCACGTTGGCCTGGCTGGACCGGCGGTTCAGCCTGGAACGCGGCCTGGTCCTCGGGATCGGCCTGTTCGTCGTCGGGTTCGCCGTCGACGCGTTCCTCCTCGTCGACTGGCTCGGTCAGAACCGCGGGGAGTACGACGCACTGCGCCCCGCGCTGGGCGCGCTCACGCTGATGATGGTGGGCGCGATGACGGCGTTCGGCTCGTTCTTCCTGTCGCTGTTCTTCGACCCGAGCATCCGCAAGGCGGCCCGGGCTCAGGTCACCGGTCGGGCCAGCAGCGAGGCGTAGAGCTCGGTCACGCGCGCGGCCGTCCCCGCGGCGGCCAGCCGCGGGGACTGCTCCACCCACCACCCGGCCGCCCGGGCCCGCTGCCCGTCGCCGCCCGCGTGCACCCGGGCGACGGCGGCGGCGACCGCGTTCGGCGTGGGGCCGGGGGCGACCTCGCCGTTGACGCCGGGCGTGACCAGCTCGACGGCGGCGTTGTCCTCACCGTCGACGAGCACGACCGGCGTGCCGGCGGCCGCTGCCTCGAGCACCACGATGCCGAAGCCCTCCCGGCTGCTGGGCGCGAGCAGGCAGGTCGCCCCCCGCAGCTCGGCCGCGAGCTGCTCTGCCGGCACGAACCCGGGCACGTCGACCACCTCGGCGAGCCCGAGCCGCTCGACCTCCGCGAGTACCGCGGGCCGCTCCGGCCCCTCGCCGAGCACGGCCGCGGTGAGCCCGCCGAGACCGGGGAGCGCGCGGGCGGCGGCGACGGCCTGCACGGCGAGGACCGGCCGCTTCTCCCGGATGTGCCGGCCGGCGAAGACCACTCGCGGGAGCGCGGGCCTGCGCAGCTGCGGGGTCGCGTCGACCGGCTCCGGCCCGAGCCCTCCCAGCCGCAGCGGGGGAGCGGCCAGCCCGAGCTGCACGAGGCGCAGCGCGTAGCGGTCGGAGAAGGCCAGAGCCACCGGGGTGGCGCGGACGCAGGCCCGCTGCACCAGCTCGGCGACGCGCCCGGCCGGCCCCCCGACGTAGGAGCGCCAGTAGTCGTGGCTCCAGACCTCCGGCCAGTCCACGACGACGGGGACGCCGGTGCGGGCGAGGGCGGCGCGCAGGCCGAGCAGGTGGAAGTAGGGGAAGCCGCAGGTGTGCAGCACGTCGTAGTCGCGGCGGTGGCGGGCGAGGTGGCGGGCCAGCCCGGCGCCGTAGCGGACCGCCTCGCCGGTCCGGCGTGAGCCGTCGGGACCGTAGAGGGGCTCGCGGCGGCTGACGGCCACCACTCGCACTCCGGGCAGCGCAGGTGGGTCGTCGTCGTCCCACTGCTGCCGGGTGAGGTAGGTGACCTCGTGGCCGGCTGCGGCCAGGTGCTCGGCGAGCAGCCGGAGCCAGCGTTCCTCCCCGCCGACGGTCCAGGGGTGCAGGCAGTCGTAGGCGACCGCGACCCTCATGCGCCGGTCATGCGGGCCAGTCGATCTCTGCCTCCAGCTCGCCGCCCGTGACCTCCAGCAGCGAGCTGGTCCCGGTCTCGACGAGGTGGCCATCCTGCCGCTGCCAGACCCGGACCGTGCGGGTGGCCGGGTCGGCGACGACGACCTCCTCGACGCCGTGGGCATCCCAGTGGCCGAACTTGTCGTAGGTCTCGTCGCCGGGGGACAGCACCTCGGCCACGAGGGCGGCGGTCGGCAACCAGGTCCCCGAGGCGCCGGGATGGTGCAGGCCGCCGTCAGGCACGCGGTAGTTCGTCGGCGTGCCGACGTTGCAGGCGGTGGTGGCGCGCAAGCCGCGGGGCTTTCCGCGGCGCTTGAGCACGTCCATCAGGTCGCTGTTGACCGAGCCGTGCTCGAACGTCGGCCCCGGTGCAGTGTGCAGCTCCCCGCCCCACAGCTCGTCGTGGCGGTCGAGGCCGAGCCGCCTGCGCTCGGCCATCACCTCCACGAGACCCGGGTGGTGCCGCTGGAGGACGACGGTGCGCATGCCGGCAAGTCTCCTCTCGTCCCCCACCTGCGAGGTGGGGAAGCTCTGTGCGCCCGCGCTTGGGATGGCCGCGTGGACATGCGAGAGCCCCCGCCGGTGGACCGGGCGGGGGCTCTCGAAGACATGCGGAGGGTGGGTCAGGCCTTGGCGGTGCGGCGCCGGCGGAAGACGAGCACGCCACCTGCCGCGCCCATGGCGGCGACCGGACCGAGGGCAGCGACACCGAACTCGGGCAAGGCCGCCGGCGGCGTCCCCGCTGCGGTGTCGATGGCGATGGAGTCCAGCAGGTCGCCGGCGACCGCGCCGATGGGGGTCAGCTTGCCGGTGGCATTGTTGATGGTGAACAACGTGGTGCCGGGGGAGACGCCGCCGGAACCGGGGTCCACCGTCTGCGCGCTGGCATAGCCGGTGCCGTCGACCTCGTAGTCGACGCCGAGCAGGTTGGTCACGTTGACGCCCAGCCCGGTCGTGCCCACGGTCGTTAGCACCCCGCTGTTGGGGGAGGCCGCGGTGCCGGCGGTGCCACCGCCGACGGCCCCCTGCCTCGACAGGGCGTCGACGCCGTAGTCGACGTCGTAGAGCGTGGTGGCCGACCCGCTGGCCGGCGTGTAGTCGACCCCGGCGACCCTGGGCGACGCCCCGGCGTTCGTGTCGCCGGACGCGTAGGCCAACGCGGTGTCGGCGGTCGTCGTGCCGGTCCCGCCCGTCCCGACCCGCAGGTTCTGCCCGCTGCTGCTGACGACGCGCAACTCGTTGGCCACCGGGTTGAAGCCGATGTCGTAGAAGGCACCGGACAGCTGCACGGTCAGCGTGTTCACCAGCGTGGCGACCGCGGTGGTCTTGTCCACCGTGTAGAGCCGGCCGGTGCCGGTCTGGGAGTTGGTCGTGCCCGTGCCGTCGGTGGTCAGCGCGAAGAGCACGCCGTCGACGGGGCGGAAGTCGATGCCGACCACGCGCTCAGTGAGCGGGATCCCGATGATGGCGCCACCGTTGACGTTGAGCACCGGCTTCGCGGCGCCCGGGTTGTTGGCGGGGAAGCTCACCAGCCGGTTGCCGTTGGACGTGACGCCGTAGATCGTGCGGCCGTCGGAGGGCTGGGCACTGGCGATGCCGGAGCTTGCCAGCAGGGTCAGGAGGCCGGCGCCGGTGGCGGCGGCCGTGCGACGTGTGCGACGTACGTCCATGGATCATCCCTTGGCGCGGAGGAGGACCATCGGCCTCCTGATGGTGTGGTCGTGGACGATCCTGCCCGATGTCCTGCCGTCGGCGGCCCGACTTCGGTGAACAGCTGATGTACAGGTCCAGAGGGGGGTCAGGGGCGGTAGAGCGCGGTGATCGCGGCGCAGGCGGCGTCCCAGGAGTGGTGCCGCTCGACGTGTCGGCGGGCGGCCGTGCCCATCCGCTCGCGCAGGCCGCCGTCGCCGGTGAGTAGGCGCAGCGCGGCGGCGAGCCCGGCGTCGTCGTCGCCGCGGACCTGCAGGCCGGCCTCCGCTGCGGCTGCCTGCCGGGCCAGGTCGCCGACGCCGTCTGCGAGCACGACGGGCAGCCCGCTCGCCATCGCCTCCAGGGCGACCAGCGAGGACCCGCCCTCGTGGTCAGCGGTGCGGCTGGGCAGCACGAAAACCCCGCAGGAGGCGTAGAGCGCGAGCAGGGCCGCGCCGTCTACCGCGCCCTCCCAGACCACCCGGTCCGCGACGCCGAGTGTGGCCGCTTCCCGCTCCCAGCGCGCCCGGCCGGCCCCGTCGCCCACCACGCGCAGCCGGCCGCCGGGGACCTCGGCGAGCGCGAGCAGCAGGACGGAGAGCCCTTTGTAGTCGTGGAAGTCGTCCAGCACGGAGACGAACAGCAGGTCGGCGGTACGCCGGGAGCCCGCGCCCGGGGGTCGGAAGCGGTCCAGGTCGACGCCGTTGGGCACCAGGTGCACCTTCGCCGCGATGCCGGGATGCCGGCGCAGCAGCAGGTCGCGGCGGGTTGGGCTGATGACCACGACGGCGTCGGCCAGCCGCAGGGTCAGCCGCTGCAGGGTCTGCCGGTACGCCGCTGCCACCGCGCCGGAGGGCCCGGCGCCGACGATCGGGTTGTGGAAGTGCAGCACGCTGCGCCGGCCCGTCAGCCGGGCGACGAGCACGCTCACATCGGCAGTCCACGGCGTCGGCAGGTGGGTGTGCACGACGTCCCAGCGCTCCCGCCACAGGGCGCGGGGGAGGCCGGTGGTGAGGTTGGTGTTGGCCAGCTTGCGCCGCCACGCCAGCCGCCGTACGTCCACGCCGTTGACCTGGCCAGGGGCGTGCCGCGGCTCGTCGGCGCAGAGCACCACGACCTCGTCGCCGTGGCGCAGGCTCCACTCGGCGAGGACCTGGTCGACCGCTTCCACCCCGCCGATGTGCGGGGCGTAGCGCGGCGGCGTGTGCGCGATCCTCACCCGGCGCACGGTAGCGAGCCCGATCGACGCGCCATGCTCATGTCAGGAACTCCTCCACTCCGAGGCCCTCTGCCCGGGTGAGCCAGCTGTCGAGCGCCCGCACCAGGTGTGGCAGCACGGCGGGGGTGCGGGGGAAGCGGCGCGCGTTGACGAGCAGGAGCCCCGGTGGGACCTCTCCGGCTGCCAGCGCAGCCCGCAGGAGCGGCCGGAAGTCGGCGACGTTCTCGGTCGCCAGCCACCGTCCTTTGGCCATCGCCACCGCCGGCAGCCGTTCGTCGCGCACGCCGCGCAGCGCGTCGTCGGAGACGGCTGCCGTCACGTCGTGCCCCCGGTCCCGCAGCGCGGCCGCGACCCCTTCGGGGTAGTGCTCGTCGAGCAGGAGTCGCCGCGGGAGCGACGGCATCAGCCCGCGTCAGCGCGGCCGAGTTGCGCGAGGGCCACCTCCCTCGCCGTCGCGGCCGCTGACACCTCCGCGTCGATCTCCTCCGGAAACGCGGCGCGGTAGGCGAGAGCGGTCTCCACCTGCCCGGGGCGCAGCGTCAGCATCTCGGCGGTCGCCCGGGCCCGCGCCTGCGCGCTGCCCACCTGCATGGCCATGGGCAACGTAGCCGGGCGGGTGTGTGATCTGAGGGTCTCCTGAGCCTCGTCCACGTCGGCCGACCCGAGGTCTCGAGGAGCTCCTCGCGCGGCGCAGGAGCTGCGCGAATGCAGAGCGGTGGCTGTGGACGGCCCCGGCCGGACCGCGGCCGCGGTGGCACTCTGGAGGCATGACGACGGGCGGCACGCTTGCGGTGATCATCCCGGTGCTCGTCGCCATGCTCGGCAGCATGACGATCGTGGCCAACGTGCTTGGTGGCCGCATCGACCAGCTGGCGCGCAACGTCGACGCGCGGTTCGACCAGTCCGACCGCGCCGTCAACGCGCGGTTCGACGACGTGGGAGAGCGGATCGACCGCGTCGAGTCCCGGATGGGCCGGCTCGAGACCCGCCAGGACGAGACGCTTGAGCGGCTCGGCGGCATCGACGTGCGCATCAAGGTTCTGGAGCAGCGGCAGCCCTGATCTCCGCCAGTCAGGGCCCGACGCGGGACGAGCGACGGCGGCGCAGGGCGAGGCCGCCGAGCCCGAGGCCCAGCACGGGGAGCAGCAGGACGAGCGGCACCTCGGGCATCGCGGCCGTCGGGGTGCCGGAGCCGACGCCGTCCCCGCTGACCAGCGGCAGGGTCAGGGTGCCGGGCTCGGCCGGGCCGTCGGTCACCGTCACGGTGCTCGGGGCCACGTTGCCCTTGTACGCCGAGTCCCCCGCCGCGAGCACGAGCTTCAGCCGGTGCCCGGCGGCGTAGCGGTGCACCACGCCCGGCAGCTCGACGTGCACCGGCTGGGTGACGTCGGCGATCCGCATCGGGCTGACGAGCCCGTGCACGAGGGCCTGCGACCCGTCCGGCGCCACGTCGTAGAGCTTCGCGAACAGCGCGAGCTGCCCGGCCGGTCCGCCGGCCTGGGCCGCGGCCGCCAATGGGTCGCTGAGGCGCACGTCCAGCGTCGCGACCCCGGCGAGGTCCACGTCGTGGTCCAGCGCTCCGGTGCTCCAGGCCGCGAAGGTCCCCGGCGTGTCGGTCTGGGGCGCCAGCGGGCCCACCGCCGAGGTCTCGCTGTAGGAGCTCGGCGTGTTGGTGCCCGGCTGGGCGAAGGTCTGCGACCCCGCCGCGACGGGCTGCCCCGGGGCGACCAGCGCGGTGCCCCCCGACAGCCGCAGCGCGGTCGGCGCGCCGACCGGATAGGCAGCAGCGGACGCGTACGCCGCGGACGCCGCCGCCAGCTTCGCCGCCGGGTCCGCCGTCGCCGGGGGCGCGGTGTAGGCGTAGTCGCGGAAGTAGCGCACGTCGGGTCCCAGGTCGTTGGGCACGTCGCGCAGCCAGTGGGCGAACCAGTCGATGAAGATGTTGCCCTGCACGGTGTCGGCCAGCGTGCCGGTCCCGGGCGTGACCGTGCCGGGGGTCGAGTTCGCCGGCCACCGGCGTACCCCCGCTGTGGCCCCAGGACTGCCACACCATCCGCACCGGCGACCCGGCCGCCCGCAGCTGGCGGAACGTCTGGATCGCCTCCTGCAGGTCGAACAGGGTGTCGTTCTGCCCCTGCGACAGCAGCACCGGGACCTTGATCTTGTCGATGTAGCTCGACACGCTGACCGAACGCGCGAAGGTCGTGCTGGCCGTGGACGGGAAGCCCGTGGTCTGCGCCTCGACGTTGGCCTGGCAGACCTCGGCTCTGGTCTTGGGGCAGGTGCTGGTAGAGGGGAAGATGGGGTTGGTCACGAGCTGGACCTCGCCGAGACCGAAGAACAGCGACTGCCACTGGTACTTCGCGTCGCCCGGCGTCGGTGCCCGCAGCCCGGTCTGGTTGGCGTTGTTGGGGGCGAGGGAGTAGCCGAGGTCGTTCCAGGTGTAGATCGGGGCCAGCGCGTCGACCCGGGCGTCGATCCCCGCGACGGCGAACTGGATCTCCCCGCCGTAGGAGCCGCCGATCATTCCTACCCGCGGATCGAACGTCTGCGCCGTCCCGTTGTGATCGGTCGCGTCGTGCACCACCAAGCCGGGGATCGCGTACGGCGCGCCGGCCAGCGACGCGATCCCCGGCGCCCCACCGAGGAAGCTCACGAGCTGGCTGGCGGCCTGGCCGTCGATCGCAGGGTCGTCGATGGTGATGTCGCAGCCGCTCTTGCCGAACCCGAGCCCGGAGTAGGACAGCGTGACGTAGCCGAGCTCGGCGAACCTGGCCGCGTAGGCGCCGTTGCCGTTGGGTCCGCCGTCGCCCTTCGCGCCCCCGAAGCCGTTGGTCGCCAGCAGCGCCGGCGCGGGACTCGAGGGCGAGGCCGTGCTGGGCACGCGCAGGTCGCCGTCGACCGTGCAGGTGTGCGGAGCCGCCGGGGCACCGACCGTCACGGAGAAGCTCAGCGTCGTCGTCGTGAAGCTCAGCGGCGCGGCCGCGGCCGCGCCGGGGCCGCCCGGGCGGGCAGCGCGGCGGCGACGAGCAGGACCGGGACGGTGGCGAGCGCGAGCGCAGCGCTGCGCCCCCGCCGGGAGGGGATGGCCATGCGGTGTGACGTTCGCCACCTCAGCCGGATCTCCTGCCGGACGCCGGAAACCTCCGCGAACCCGCCGTGCGCCGATGACTGGCTACACGTTGACGAGCTAAAGTGTAGAGAGCGGGAGCGGTCGCGCTCCAGTCGGAGGGTTTCTGGAGGACGTATGACCCTGCACTACCTGATGCCGGACCCGTTCGACGCCGAGATCGCCGCGCTGCTCGATCGGGTGGCCGCCGGCGAGGCGCCGAGGGACCTCGAGACCAGGCGCGTGGACGTCAAGGAGGAGGCGGGGCGCAGGATTGCCGGCGGCGCCGTCGGGGCCGGCCGAACCCAGAACCCGGCAGCGGCCGAGGCGCTCGCGCCCGAGGTCGCCTGCATGGCGAACACGCCAGGTGCCGGTGCGCTCGTCCTCGGTATCGCGGACGACGGGCAGCGGATCGGTACGGAGCTGGACCCCGAGTGGCTGCGCCACGAGCTCTACAGGCTGAGCGACCGGCAGCTCACCGTGGACATCCGGGCTGCCTTGCACGAAGGGGTGCGGCTGCTCGTCCTGCGGGTCCCGGAGGCCCTGGAGCCGATCAGGTGGCGCAACAGGATCCTGTGGCGGGTCGACGACAACTGCGTCGAGGTGGACTCCGCGTCGTGGTGGGAGGGGCGGCTGCACCGGCTCGGTCACGACTGGTCCGCGCAGCCCAGCGAGCACACGGTCGGCGAGGCCCGGCCGGCGGCGTTGGAGCGGGCCCGGCAGTTCCTGCGTGACTCCAACGAAGGGCCCGCGCTCGACCTTGCCGACGCGAGCGACGCCGACCTGCTGCGCCGGTTGAACGCCGTCGTCGACGGCGGCCGGCTCACCCAAGGGGGGGCGCTGCTGTTCGTCGGCCGGGACACGTCGGCGATCGACTACATCCGCCGGGACGCCTCGGGAGGTGACAGTGTCATCCGACTGCGCAGGCCGGGCCTCGGCCTGCTCGAGGAGCTCTACGACGTCGAGCAGGCGATCGCTGCAGCGAACCCGGCCGTCCACCTGGCGACCGGCCTCAGTGTCGGTCAGCTGCGCCAGCTCCCGCGGCTGGCGGTCCGTGAGGCGATCGTCAACGGCGTCGTCCACCGCGACTGGCGCAGCCCTGCCGTCACCACGGTCGAGCACACCGGCGCCACCCTGGTGGTGTCCAGTCCCGGCGGCTTCGTCGGGGGCGTCACCCCGGAGAACATCATCACGCACCCGTCCGAGCCCAGGTACCGCTCGCTGGCCGAGATCATGGCGTCGCTCCGGGTCGCGGAGCGAGAGGGCATCGGCGTCGACCGCATGATCCGCGAGATGATCAGGGTCGGCTACCCGGCGCCGCAGATCGAGGAGCTCGAGGGACCGAGGGTCCGGGCCGCGCTGGTCGGGGGCCGGGTCGACGAGCCGTGGCTGCGCTTCCTGTCCGGGCTTACGCCGTCAACCACTGGCAACGACCTCGACGCCCTGCTCGTCCTGCGGCACCTGTTGACGCACGCGTGGACCGACGCCGAGCGGGCCGCACCTGTGCTGCAGCGCCACCCCGTCGAGGCGAATGCCGTCCTCGACCGACTCGCCCTCGCGACCACAGCTAAGGACGGGCGGGTCATCGTGCCGGTCGCGGGGACACCCGCGGGCGAGCTGCCGGCCTGGCGGCTGTCGAACCCGGTCCGGGCGCTGTTCGCGTCCAAGTTGGCGCCGGTCACCGGCCCGGCCTCCCGCGGCAGGCTCGCCGCCGGGTGGGCCCGGTCACGGGGCCGCGTCTCCACCACCGAGCTGGGGGACATCGCCGGCATCGCGGTCAACGCCGCCGGAGGTGTGCTGCGCACCCTGGAGAGCGACGGCGTCCTGCGACCCTCCCGCGGCAACCGGGCCGGCCGCAGTTTCCACTACCTGCCGATCGACGACCCGCACCGGCCCAGGTAGGACAACAGCCCATACGTTGCCAGTCATGACCGCCCTGGGGTGCGCTGGGGCCGTGGATCAGGGGCCGGTGCCGGTGGTGACGGCGCCGAGCACGCAGGGTGGCGCGAGCGGTCCGGCGGTGCCTCCGCCCGCCGGGTAGGCGTCACCGCGCAGGGCTGCCAGGGCCCCGGGCCCGGTGTCGGGCACGGGCACGGCGCAGTCGTCGGGCTGCCCCGCGACGGTGCCCCCGCCGCCGATCGGGCGCACCGACAGTGCGGGGCTGCCCGGCCCGGTCACGGGCAGCTGTGCCGCGATGGCGGCCATGACACCCGTAGCCGCCGGGTCGGTGACGACGGCGAGACGGGTACGGCGCAGCGTGCACCCGGCGTCGCTGAAGAACCGCCCGGCGAGCGAGGTCCACACGGGCGTGCCGACGCCGGTCGCGGCGTCGTACCCGGTGGCCGGGGGGTAGGCACTGTGGGTCGTCGCGCCGGCGTCGGTGTAGGCGACCACGTCGCGGATCCCGCTGCTGCCGGACGCGGCGTAGAGGGCGGGGTGCAGGTCGCCGATCCCGGCGGGGCAGCCGTGCGAGAGGGTGACGTCGGCGAGCATCGCGGCAGACAGCGGCGCGGCGAGGCTGGTGCCGCCGTAGATCCCGGGATAGCTCTCCGTCGGGCTGGTCGCCCCGGCGGCTGAGTCGGTGAAGGCCAGCGGCATGCCCGTGGCGGGGTCGCCCTCCAGGGCGAGGTCCGGCACCTGCCGGCCACCGGAGAGGCCGATCGACTGCTGGTAGGACGGCGCGGGGTAGGCGGCGGACGTGCCGCCCCCGCTGCCGCTGGCGGACACGCTGCCGTCGGAAGCGGTACCGACGGGCCCGTCCCACCCGGTGTCCGGGGCCGGCGGTGCCGTCCCGCCCGGGTGGCGGGTGCCTCCGACGCCGAGCACGAACGGCGAGGAGGCGGGGTAGTCCACCGACGGGCTCCCCCGGTAGCGCAGCTGCGTGGTGCCGTCCTGGCAGTCGTAGCGGCCGCCGTCGCCGGACGCGGCGAACACGCTGGTACCGGCGGCCTGCAGCTGGGCGAAGACCGCGTCGAGCTGGCTGCGGATCGTCGCGCCGGTGTCGGCCTCGCAGGAGCCCCAGGACGTGGACAGGGCCGCGACGGGCACCCCGGCGGTGACATCGGCCAGCACCCGCCGGTAGGTCTCGACGATGCCCGCGCCGGTGTTCGGCCCGATGTAGGCGCGCTGGCGCAACCGCGGCGCCGCCCCGAGGATCGACTCCTGGTCCAGGGCCACCTCGACGTAGCCGTCGCCGTCGGACTGCTGCCACGTCGTCGCCCGCCCGACCCCGATCCCGGTGTACTGCGCGACGGTGCCGCCGCGGGGGTCGGGCAGGCCGGGCAGGTGGTCGGCGGCGTAGAGCGAGAGGGCCGCGTCGTCCCAGCCGGAGAACTGCACGGTCGCGACCACCGGGGTGGCGGCCGTGAAGGTCGGCGTCGGCTCGAGCGAAAAAGCGCCGGCGGGCGCCGAGTACGCCGCGGCGTAGGTCGCGCCGGTCGAGCCCGGCGCGGCATGCCGGTGCACCACCGGCCGGGTGTCGTCGGTGTCCAGGGCGGCGGTGGCATACGGCGCCAGCTCGCGCGGCAGTCGCAGGGCCTGGCCCGGCCGCCCGGCGCGTCCGCCGAAGAGCCGGTCGACCGTGGCCGCCGGGCCGGTGACCGTGAGGGTGAGCCCGTCGTCGGAGCCGACCCGCAGGCCGAGCTGGGTCGCGACCCGTCGGGCCGCGGTGGGGTCGGTGGGGCGGAGCTGCCGCAGCCGCTGACGGCGACCCTCGCCCCGCTCCCGCTGGTCAACCGACGCGGCCGGCGGCAGCGTCAGCGGCAGGGTCACGGTGCGCTCGCCGGCCGGCGGGGGGGCCTGCGCAGCGGCGGGGCTGCTGGCCGGTGCATCGGCGGCCCGCGCCGGCGCGGGCTGCCGGGCGAGCAGCAGCGCTGCGACCACGAGCCCTGCCAGCGCCGCGACCGATGCGACGCGCCGCACGGGTGTCGCTGGGCGCGAAGGACCTGGCGGCGTCGGGAGCATCCCCACAGTCTCGCGGTCCTCGTCGACGTGCCCGTGAACGCGCGGTGGCGCGCTCGCGCCACGGGAGCCCGGGCTCATCGGCGGGGACTGAGTGAGATGATCATCTGAGGCGCGACTGACGGTGAGCCTGCCGGACACCTGGTGGACAGGATCAAGCGCGCCATGTCGGGCCGTCGTCGCCTACGGTGACCTCCCCGGACTGGCGGACCCCGAGGACTTCGCAGCGCGGTTCGGCTCGGCCTGGGCGTCGGTTAGCCGGGACGCTGCTCCAGGATCTTCAGACGCACATCGAGGCTGCCGAGGCGTTCGAGCGTCTCGTCCTGTCGGGTCTCGAGCCGGCCCATGCGTGACTCGACCCGGTCGATCCGACCGCCGAGGTCGTCGAACCGCGTCCCGACTGCATCGAACCGCGTCCCGATCGCTCGGTCAGCCCGCTCGAAGCGCGCGTCGACGCTGCGCTCCAAGTGATCTATGCGGCTGCCGATGACGTGCACGACGATGGTCATGCTCCCGAGCGTGGCGCCGAGCATGGCGACGAGCACGGGGACGATCACTGCCAGCGTGCCCCCTGTTGTCATGCCCTCAGGGTGCCACCGCTGCGCCGGGTCCACGCGGCGTTGTCCACAGACTGGCCGCCGCGCTGCGGCCAGAACCTTAAGGCAGATCCACCTCCCCGGCCCTGGTGAAGATGAACGACCGGTGCCGGCCTGCACGCGCCGCCGCCATGACAGGTCGTCGGCCGCCGCGACGGCCCCGTGCCCCACAGTTGTTCGTTCCACGACTGCCGTCGATCCCGCACTGATAGCGCTAACATCTTTGCGGTGACAGCGCTGCACGTGCGGGACGTCCCGGAGTCCGTGGTCACCGCCCTGCGCGAGCGCGCTTCCAGGAACGGCCAGTCGATGCAGCAAGAGCTCCGGCAGATCTTGGCGGCAGCGGCCCAGGGCTCACCGCCTCGCGAGCCTCCGGAGCCCGTACGCCTGACGACCGTGCGCACCGCGGTCACTTCCACCTGGGGCCGCGAGGAGATCTATGGCGACGCCGGCCGCTGACCGCGCCGTCCTGGACACGAACGTCCTTCTCGCCGCAACTGACGAGGCACGACAGGAGCACCAGCAGGCCGTTGCCGCCCTCAATGCCTGGCCGGCGGTCGGCCTGGTGCTCTACACCAGCGGGCAGATCACGCGCGAGTACCTCGCGGTAGCCACCCGCCCGGCCGGCCAGAACGGGCTGGGCCTGACCCGGCCCGACGCGGTCGCCAACGTCCGGGCGCTGCGGGCGCGGTTGAACCTGCTGGCCGAGGACGTCAAGGTGAGCAACCGCCTGCTGGAGCTCCTCGACACGGTCGAGTGCACCGGCAAGCAGGTCCACGATGCAAACGTGGTGGCAACCATGCTCGTGCACGGGATCGACACCGTTGTCACCCTGAACGTCAATGACTTCGCCAGGTTCGGTGATCACGTGCAGGTGGTCCATTTGCGTTGATGACACTCGGATGACCGTGGGAGGGACACCGGCAGGCACGGCGCTCGATCTGCGCTCCCCTCGAGGTGGACCGCACCGCGCGGACGCGCTTGTGGGTGGGAGATGCGGTTCCGCCTGGTCGACCCACCGCTCGGCGGGCTGTCCCGCTGACGGTGGGCCGCGCGGCCACCCGCCGTATTCACATGGGCGGGTACGGCGCACGGCGCAGGTAGTCCCAGGCCGCGCGGGCCTGCAGCCGGGTCCCGCCCCCGTCGGACCCACGCGCCAGCGCCCGCGCGAGGAGCAGCACCGGCTCCTGGGCGAGGACCCGGGCCACCCCCGCGCGGCCGTCGAGCCGCCGCTTGGCGAGCAGCCGATTGCGGTACTGGTAGTAGGTCGCCGTGCTGCCCTTGTCCGCGCTCAGCGTCCCGCTCACCCGGTGCCGCACGACGGCGCGGGGTTCCACCGCGAGCCGCCACCCGGCGCGGCGCACGCGCGTGCCCCACTCGGCGTCGTCCCAGTAGAACCGGAACTCCGCCCGGGGGAGCCCGACCTGGCGCAGCACCTGGCTGCGCACGAGTAGGCAGGTGAAGTCCAGGTAGTCCGGCTCGACTGGTGACTTCCGCTGCACCTGCTCGCGTTGGCGGCCGGAGTCGCGCGCCGAGACGAGCCAGGGCGCCCGGTGCAGCCGGCTGCCGGTGGTGACGACGACCTCGGGGTCGTCGTAGCGCACTTGCAGCGGCGCGACCGCCCCGAGCCGCGGGTCGTCGTCGAGGCACCGGTGCAGGAGGGCTAGCGCCCCGGGCTCCAGGGCGGTGTCGTTCAGGACGATCAGCACCCGGTCCGCGCGGGCGTCTAGCGCGCGCTGCAGGCCGGGTCCGAGGCCCCCGGGCACGCCGAGGTTTTCGGGCAGCTCCAGCAGGTCCACCCCGTCGGGGAGTACGGCGCGCAGCAGTGCCCGCTCGTGCGTGCGCGACCCGTTGTCGACGACGACGACCGCGGGGGCCGGGTCCTGGCCGAGCACCGCGCGGACCGCCACCTGGGTGAAGCCGGCGTTGTCGTAGTTCAGGACCACGGCCACGCAGTCCGAGCTGGCGCTCGCGAACGGGGGCACACGTGGCAGCCTTCCACGGACCCGATAACAAGTCGCGGAGACCAGCGGGCCGGCGGAGGGCACCCTCGGCGGCAGGAGGACGGCGAGGAAGGTCAGGACCGCCACGACGACGAAAAGCGCTGACAGCACACGTAGCGCGCGACGGACGTAGAAGACGTGCAGGTCCGACGCGCCGTAGCGCTCATGCTCGAGCAGCAGGAGGCGTGTGACGAAGTAGCCGCTCAGCACGAAGAGCACGTCCAGTGCGAACAGGGCACCCGGAAACCACGTCGCGGCGAAGTGCCCACCGAAGACGAGCGGCACAGCCAGGCCGCGCATGCCGTCCAGGGGGGCCAAGTAGGCAAGCCCGCTGTCCCGCCAAGAGGTGCGGGGCGGGGAGGGCTGTTGGTGCTGCGCGGCGGGCGTACGCGGGCCTGGAGCGCGCGTTGCTGCTATCAGCGTCACGGAGCACCTGACGACGAGGCGGGGGGACAGCGCCGGGGCGACGAACCGCTACACACTCACATGCGGGGCAGGGTCGGGGGCGGTTGCGGCCGACTGAGCGGGTCGACATCTCCCGGCAGCCCGCGCACCAGCGCACCGACCCCGCGCACCACCACGTGGTCCGCGACCGTGCGCAACCAGGCCTGCGGGTCGCGCCGGGAGGCGCGTACGCCGACGCAGTGCCTGGCGTAGAGACGGGACCACTCGCCGTGCGTGTAGAGGTTGACACGGTGGCCGAGATGCGGTCCCTGCTTGAGCAGCCGGACGCCGAAGTCTTCCGCCTCCACGAGCACCACGTTGTTGGCGATGGAGATCTCCGAGTGGTCCAGCACGTCGGCGCGGTCGAACGCCGCGCCCTGGCCGTGCGCGTTCAGCAGGGACATCCACAGCCACTGCTCGGAGGTGACGACGCGGCGACCGAGGAGCCACTCGTAGGAGGGGTCGTACTGCGGAGCGGCCCACAGCGAGAGCAGGTCCGTGCGCAGGCCCAGGTGGCTCCAGTCGCTCACCATGTAGAGGAAGCGGCGGTACGTGCGCCTCGGGTTGAAGCTGTAGGGCAGCGTGGCGACGATGCGCTCCTCGAACACACGTACGGCTTCTCCGCGAGCGGGCCAGCCACGGAACAGGCGCAGCGCTCCGTCGTGCAGCAGGAGCTGATCGCTGCGCAGTTTCATCGCAAGCGGGCGAGTGGCGGCGAGCAGGCCCGCGCGCGTGGACACTATCTGGCGGTTGACGTTGTTGGGCACGCTCGACACGACCTCGCGGGAGGTCGTCGGGCCGGGGTCTTCATTGAGGAGAAGGGTATCTGGCTGGCACTCAGCGAGGTCGGCGCCCCGCCAGGTGCTCAGGATGAGTTCGCATTGAGGCAGGACCTCCCGGACCTGACGCAGCACAGCGGGCGTCATCGTCCCGACCGGGCCCTGGACCACCACGGTGAGCTCGGCCGACGAGGGCGGCACGACGCGCCTGGGAGGGCGAGGGCGCTCTCGCATGCGGTCGTCCAGCGCTTCCATAGACCGCAGCAGCCGCGCCCGGAGCAGACCCCGATCGTCAGCGAGGGTTCGCACGACGCCTGCCGAGCGTCGCGCGCGCCCGCGCGAGCGGCTCCTGGAGCAGGTGGGGGACAGGTGCAACCATCCCTTCCCTCCCGTGCGCTGCCTTCCTCGCAAAGGCGCGGGTGTCGCGCACGAGCCGCTCCAGGCCGCCCTCCTCCATGACTCGCGCGGCGGTGTAAAGACGCCATGCCGCTCGGGTGAGGGGTGTCTGTTGCTCCACCGGTATCGCCGTGCTGACGGCAAGCCGGAGGCCGATGGGCAGGTCCTCGTCGATCCGGTCACCCACGCGCTGCAGGCCGAAGACTGTGGGCTCCGCGCCCGGTCCCACGACCAGGCCTCCGGCGCCCGCCACGAGGAACGCCCGCTGGACTCGCTGGGCGGCTTGGGCTGAACGAGGTGTGCGCCAGAAGCCTGCGCGCCACTCCAGCGTCACACCCGTCCCTCGTCGGGCGAGGAAGAAGGCGGTGTCCGGGCGTGGGCGGGCTCCGACACGGAGGATGCCGTCAGCGTCGGGGGCCATGTTCACGGGTGCACCAGGTGCGGCGTCTGCCACCACGCGCGCACGCGGACGGATGTCGACAGCCGTGCGATCGGAGTCCCCGGCGACGATGAGGTAGACGGCCGCTGCCGCAGGGTCGGGAGCGGCTTCGCTCACCGCCAGCCGGCCATCGCCGGCGAGCGTGACGTGCGATCCGTCCGGTGTCGTCAGGATGAAGCCCTTAGGGGTCTCGAGCTCAAGTGCAGCGATCGCGGCCACCGAGTCGGCCTTGGCCTCGAAGTAGTGGTCGCTCAGGTCGGATGCGACAGGACGGCTCATCCCGGCTGCCCACTCGACAGCCGCGGCCTCGACCGCCGGTGCGATGCTCGTGACGGTTGCCGGCTGCAGGAGCTCTACGGGCACGTAGTTCGCGCCGAAGGTCCGTAGCTGCAGGCCGTGCTCGAGGACGTGACGCAGCAGCAGGTGCTCGACCTGGAAGTAGCCGTCGCGCACGCGCGCGTGCAGGCTCGGCCAGAGGTCTGCAACCACGTCCATCGTGGCGGCTGAGCCGACCATCATCTGCCCGTCGAGCCCCACGCCCTGCGCGGTGGCAGGCACATAGAGCACGCCGTCGTAACCCTGCTGCGTCAGACGGATGCGGTCCACGATGTCGATGAGATCCTCAAGTGGCAGCAGACCTGTCCCCAGTGACACGACCATGTCGTAGGGGGCGGTCTGCTGCTCGTGCGCACGCCGCAGCTGGTGAGCGCGCCAAAGGCTGTAGCTGCCGGCGAGCGCTGCACCCTCGGTGCCCTTGGGTGCCAACCGCTCTCGCCGCGATGCGGCGTGGACATCGGGAAGGTCGTCCCTCGCGTCCAGCGCACTGAGCTGCTCGAACTCGTGCCTCACCGGCTGGAGGGTGCGCAGCAGGAGGTCACTGTCCGAGGGCTCCCACGCGTGGATGAAGACGTCTGCGTTGGAGCCGGTCAGGAAGTTGCGCAGGTAGGCGAGATCGTGCCGGTAGTCGCGCGGCGGCCCGGAGATGACAACGGCGATGCGCTCTTTGATGCGTCGGTAGTTCTCTGACGAGACCAGGAACGTGATGGGTGTCGACTCGATGAGCGCCTCCTGCGCTTGCTCGTTGTGGTTGACGAGCTCAGAGCGGTAGAAGCGCAGGGCCCTGTCGTTAAAGAGGCGCCGCAGGTCGTCCAGGTTGCGCTCGTTGACCTCTTTCGAGACGAACTCGAAGATGCCGACCTGCTCCCAGAAGCCGCTGAAGCCTGACATGTAGGCCGCGTAGGAGCTCTCGCCGAGGTAGTCCTTCAGCAGATCGTTGACCGACTCGAAGCGGTAGCCGTAGCGCTGCTGGTTGTGAAACAGGTAGGTGTAATAGAGCACGCACTCGAAGATGCTCTTGTCGTGCCCCAGCCGGAGCACAGCGCCGACCAGATCGGCGGGGAGGGCGGCGAACAGGTCCCCGATGATGGCCTTGTCGTAAAACCAGCCATAGTATTCGAGCAGGTGCATGCGCGGATAGGGCAGACCGAGGAGGCGAGCTGCGTTTCTGTTGACGGTGTCGCCCAGCAGCCCGTACCAGTTCTCGTTGCGGTGCTCCAGGCTGGAGAAGAAGACGTACGGGTCAGCGAAGTAGTCGTCGAACGCGTCAGCCACACGTGTCGGCTTGAGGAGCAACGACTCCGAATCGATGATCAGCGCCTGGTCGTACTCAAGATTCTTCAGCGCGTACAGCTTCTTCAGGCACTGGAACGCGAACTTTCCCACGTCGCGCAGGAGCTGGCCGGAGTCGAGGTCGTAGCCCGACGCCTCCAGGAGGTCCTCGACGGCGTGGCTGTGGGCGCGCACGCGTGGGAACTCGGCGAGCATCGCCCGCATGTCGTCGAGCTCCGGCGTCGAGACGACAAAGTGCACCTCGATCTCGTCGAGGTCGGTGGCGTGCGCGTCCAAACTGGCGAGGAAATCCCGGTTGAAGGAGAAGTGCGGCCGGAAGGTGGGTGTGATGATGCACCGCTTCATCAATCGGCCGGCCGTCGGGCGTGTAGGAAGATCCAGTGCGTGTGCCAGTGGTCCGATGGGTGCGAGGCGCCTCGCAAGTCGGCGAACGCCAGCGAGACGTCGTAGAACCAGCATGTGAAGTTGCCGAAGACGCTGCGAAAGTCCTCCGCGACCTGCGGGAGCGTCTCGGCACTGATCGTGGCGTCCATGGCGGAGTTCGTAGAGGTGGCGTCGTAGGGGTTGTCTCGCCAGGACGCGTGCTGGTGGTCCTTGCGCATGAGCTGCAAGGCAGTCTCCGCGGGGTCCGCGCGGTAGAAGCCGGTGGTGCGACCGCCCTCGGACGTCAGCGTCTGGACCCCCAGGCGTTCGAGGGCGCGTGCAGCCAGCCGGCGCCGAGGTGTGCCTGCCACCGGAGCGTCGGTCCAGTAGGTGGCGTGGGGGACCGGCACCCACGGGTACGCGTCGCGGTAGCCCAGCTGCAGGGTCACGACACCGCCCGGCCGCAAGGCCGCCTGCATGTGCCGGAGGATCTGCATCCGCACGTCCCAGACGGCGATGTGGTGGAACGACACCGTGCAGTAGACGAGGTCGTACGCCTCCTGGGGTGCCTCTCCCAGGTCGTCGCCGTTGGTCGCCCACAGCTGAGTGCTCGCGGGCACCACCGCGCGGGCGTCGGCGAGCAGCCGGGGTGCGATGTCGACGCCGTCGACCTGGTCAAAGAACTTGGCCATCCGGGGGATCATCCGACCGGGGCCGCACCCGAAGTCGAGCGCGCGGCGACGCCGTTCGGGCGGCAGCACGGGGTGCCGAAGGTCCCCGTGGTCGTGGAGCAGCAGCGTCTCGTAGGGGAACTCCTCGTGCCACGCGTAGTGGCCAACCACATGCTCGGAGGGCACGTCGGAGTTCTCGTAGTGGTCCTGCTGCATGGCCGTGTATCGGCGCGCGTCGGTCACAGTGCTCCTTCCGGTCGGGTCGTGTCAGGCGCCGACCTGGCTCGAGACACCGAGCCGGCCCACCGCGAGGCGCGCGCGTAAAGGATTCCGCGGAGCAGGTCACGGCTCCGGGAGGGCATGAAGTCGTCGGGCCGCAGCCGGTGCGCGGCCAGCGTGGTCACCCACGCCAAGGAGCGTGACGATCGGCTCAGGTGCACCAGTCGGTCGATCTGGCACTGCTTATCGCGGCTCGCCTGCGACCCGACGCGCGCCTGGAGGTGCTCGGCGAGGTTCTCGATGTAGCGGACACCGAAGAGGTAGTGATGACGGTAGAGGTCGAGCGTGGCCTCCGCGCTGCGCCGGCGCGGAAGCCGCAGCCGACGGCGCCCTGGCATCTTGTTGAAGATGTCCCCGCTGACGTTGCGTCCGTGGTGGACGTGGTCGAACAGCGCCTCGTCGACGTACGCGAGCTCGCCCCGGCTAAGCGCGAGCAGCGTCAACCAGTGGTCGTGCCAGGCCGCGCCCAGCATAGGCGGGAAGGGCAGTGCCCGGGTGAGCAGCTCCCGCGGGAACATGGCGGCGGCACCGGTGACTGTGTTGAACACCCCAAGGAGATCGACCCGCTCGAAGGAGTTCTTCCTCGAGCGCCAGAGGCTGTCAGCGACGACGGCGCCTCGCTCGTCGACGATGCGGAAGTCGCTGTAGGCGAGCTGGACTCCGGGGCGGTGCAGGTGGTCCCTCAGCACAGCCAACTTGTTCGGGAACCAGTCGTCGTCCTGGTCGCTGAGCGCCACGTAGTTGATGCCGGCCGGGACCATGGACAGGGCGCGTTCGAAGTTGCGGTAGACGCCGAGCCGCTGGGGGGCCTGCGACAGGACGAAGCGATCGTCGCCCCGGATCTCCGCCACCAGGTTCTGGAAGAAGTCGGGCGTTGAGCTGTCGTCACTGATGAAGCAGAGCCAGTCCTCGACCGACTGGGCCTGGATGGACCGGATCTGCTGCCGCAGCATCGTCGGCTCCGGGTTGTAGGTGGCCATGCAGATCGCGATCGAGCCCTCACCGGGTCGCTGGGCCGGAGGCAGGGCCTCGCGGTACATGCCCGTCAGGCTCATGGTGCGCCCCCCACGGTCGCTGGTGGGGGGGTCACGGCGAACGCGTCCACCTCGCCGGGCGTGCCGAGCGGGTGGACCAGGGCGCTGTCGACCTCGGTCATCCACACCTCCGCCCCCCCGCTCACCAGCAGGTTGTACATGGGCGCGACGTAGCGCTCTCCGCGCTCGAGGTTGGCCGGGTTAGCGTAGAACTCCGCGTAGGCGGACCGATATAGACCGACCGACCCGAACGCGTAGAGGCCCAGGGTGGCGTGCGGGCTGATGCGCTGCTTCTCGCGGACCTCGAGGACTCGACCATCCGGGTCGGCCCGGACGAACGACCAGGCGTCCCCAGCTCCTGCGAAGCAGGGGATCCAGCCGGCCCCGCGCAGGTGGCGGGGGTGGAACGCAGGCGGCTCGACCAGGGTGTCAATGTTGTAGATCACCACCGGGCGGTCGGCCTCGCTGTCGGCCATCCCGCGCAGCGCCGACGTCGCCTGCCCGTCGGTGAGGGCATCGAGCTCGACGAGGCGCTGGCTGCGAATGCCCAGCCGGGCCGACTGCTCCGCGAGGAACGGACCGGCTTGGTCTGCAGCCAGCGCCACGAAGACGACCTCGGCGCCCGCGGCCGTGATTTCGCGCAGGCTGAGCAGGCTCCAGGCGAATAGCGTCCGGCCGTGCGCCTCGACGCGGTACTTCGGCAGGGTGTAGCCGGCGGCGCGGAACCGGCTGCCTAGGCCCGCCATCGTGATGACGACGAGCGGCGCGGCGCGGGGAGCGCTGCTCATGCGGGCGGGGACGCGAGTGCCACCGGGGGTGCCTGCCAAGCCTGGGCGTGCACGGCCGTCACCAGTTGCAGACCCCGCGCCAGAAAGGCCTGCTGGCTGGCAGGGCGGTCGTCGTGCAGGGGCACCATCGACAGGAAGAGCAGTCCCTGGATGAGCCGGATCGCGGGGAGGTCCTCCTCTGCGCGCTCGGCGAGCCACCCGGTGAACAGGCGCTTGACCCGGTGGTGCCGCTCGTCGAGGTGCGGCCGCAGCCGGTAGCCCATTGGCTCCCAGCCGCCGTCGAACAGCCCGTTGACCAGCAGGTCGTAGTCCCCCTCCAGTGAGTGAGCCAGCTTGGCGAGGTCGTAGAGCTGGTCGCCGTACACGCCCGGGGCACCAAAGGATCCGCGGGGGTCGACGACCCGCACGATGCTGTTGCGTCGGTCGAAGAGGATGTTGGACAGGCACAGGTCGCCGTGCACCACGGTGAACGCGCGGCTGGAGACGGCGCCGGTCGCGGTCAGCAGCTCGGGCAGGACGTCGACCACCTCGCGCAGCCCGAGGACGGGCCGCCCGTTGACCGTCACGTTGTGGAGGAAGCGGGCGAACACCGGGTCCTCGAGCACCGGTCGGAGCCGGTCGAGCGTCTTGGTCTCGTACATGGCGCGGCGGGCCTGCGCGCTGCGGGCCGCGGAGAGGTGCTCGTCGCAGTGCTCGGCGAAGGAGTCGAGCAGCCCGCCGACCGCACGCAGCACCAAGCGCCAGAGCCCGGCATCCCACTGGCTCACGAGGTAGGCGTCGTTGAGGGTGGGGTAGCCGTAGAACTCCATCTCCACCCACGGCGGACGGGCGCCGAGGTCGTGCTCGAAGATGCGGGGGGCGACGTGGCGCAGCTCGCGCGGCAGGTGCAGGTACCAGCGCACCTCGTCGATGAACTTCTCGGTGTTGTGGCTGGCCTTGCGGATCACGCCGCGGCTGCTGTCGACCTGCACCGAGTTGAAGGAGCGGGAGTTCAGGAAGTAGTCACGGCGGGTCGTGTAGTAGGTGTCGAGGTGCCCGACGTCGAACCAGTTCTGCGCGCGGTGCAGCCGGCGGTCCTCGGCCGGCCGGCCGTTGTAGTGCCGCCGGACGGCGGTGTAGAAAGGTTCGATCTGCGGGCTGTCGTCGGCGAGCGCGGTCTCGAGCTCCTCCATGAAGCGGGCGACGTCGGCGATGGCGAAGACGCCGACGAGCACTTTGGTGTCGCCCTCGTCCTTGTCGCGGAAGCGCTCCACGATGCCGTGGATGTCGCCCCGCTCCTCGTCGACCCGGAAGGTAGTCCAGCGGTAGGTGTCGTCCTGTTCCTGGTAAGCGATCACGTCGCCGGGACCGAGGTCGTCGACGAGCAGCGTGTCGGCGAAGTTGACGACGAGCTGCTCGACGTCGTGCGGCACGCGGCGCAGCGCCCGCAGCACCGTCTCGGCGATCGACGTCGTGCGCCCGATGCCGACGGTGCGGACGCCGAGCGCGGGCCGGTGGCCGAAGTAGTCCTCGACGACGTCGGCGCGCTCGTGCACGGCGACGAACACCTCGAAGCCCCGAGCGCGGTAGGCGCTGGCGACGTGCAGCAGGACGGGTTGGCTGTCCAGCGGCACCATCCCCGACGGCACCTCACCGAACTCCGCCTGCAGCTCGATCGGCGCCAGCACCGCGGCGGGCAGCAGCACCAGCTTGGTCATTCCTGGTCTCCCGTGTTGATGAGGCGGAGGATCTCCTCGTACGACAGTGACACGAACTCGTCGGGCCGCACGGTGCGGTCGTCGACGTAGAAGCCGCCGACCCCTGGCCAGGGCTTGCCGACGTGCAGTTCGTCGTACTCCACCCCGTGTCGGGCCAGCCACTGCACCAGCAGGGGCAGCGTCTTGGCCGTGATCTCGCCGATGTTGCCGTCGTAGGTGCGCATGTTCCTGGAGGTGTAGAGCGCGACGCGGAAGCCCTCACGGCGGTAGCGCGCAAGCCGGTCGACGACGGCGGTGACCGGCGCAACGTCGGCGTAGCTCTGCCCGCTGCGCTTGATCTCGCACAGCGTCCCGTCGATGTCGACGACGAGGACACGCTCCCCCGCGATCATGCTGCCGCCCCTGTCGAGGCCCCCGGCGGCGACGCGACCTGCACGTCGGCGATGGGCCGGCTGTGTTCGGGTGTGCGCGGCGCCACCCAGTAGCGGTGGAAGGGGCTCCCCAGCCGCTCGTGCACGTCGAACGGGACCGCGCGCAGCACCAACTCGGCCAGCGGATCGAGGCACCGCAACGCGGTGGCGGTCACCAACGGTGGCATGCGCGTGCGACGCAGCCAGCCGTGCGCCCGCATGCTGACGGGCCGGGCGAGCAGCGGGCCGAGGTCGCGGTCGACGAGGTAGGGCCAGGACCGGCTCCACCAATGCGCTCGGATGGGGCCGGTGCGCTTGAGCCAGACCAGCCCGAAGTCGTCGAAGTCGACCAGGTCCACGTGCTGGACCAGGAAGCGCAGCCAGTCCTCCAGGCGCATGGTGGCGGTGAGCCCGCTGTTGCGCACGTAGCAGCGGGCGAACTGCACCTCCGGAGAGAAGGCGTCCTCGTAGTAGGTGGGCCGCGGATCGAACAAGTCATGCAGCTGTTTCCGCGTGCCGGCCACGAGTATGTCAGACAGGTGGAAGGGCTCCCAGCGGGTGATCAGCGTCGTGCAGACCAGTCGTGGGTCGGCCGCTGCCGCCCGCTCTAGCACGTGGGCGAGGAAGGCCTCACTCAGCACGACGTCGGTGCGCGACTTGATCACGTAGGTCACGCCGGCAGCCGCCAGCGCGTGCAGCCCGGCGGTCACACCCACTGCCTGGAGGTGGCGGTTGCCGGAGCCGGCCCGCTGCGGACGGCGTACGCCGACGAGCAGGTCCACCAGGGGGCCGGCCGCCTGGACGAGCGCATGATCCTCGTCATCCCAGTAGGCGAGCGCGACGAGCAGCTCACGCCGGTGGGCGCACGCGGCGAGACGCTGCAGGACATCCAGCGTGCTCGGTCCAGCCGGGGTCGTTGTGTAGAGCGGACCCTGTACGAGGATGCCGACGGGTGCCGTCACGAGAGCTGCCGCACGTACCAGTCGAAGTCGGGCAGCAGGGGCGTATCGCGCCACTCGCGCCCGAAGCCGAAGCGCGAGCCGACACCGTCGATGTTGATGATGTCGAAGTCGAGAGCGTGCTCGTCGTCGTTCGTCGCCCTGCGGATCTTGTTGATTGCGAAGTCGAGGACCACCCGGTGCCGACCCTCGTTCAAGGTGTTCGCGGGGATCTGGCAGCTCAAGGCGTAGGTACCGTCGAAGGCCCCGTTCCCCTCGCGTCGGTCCATGTCGTCGAAGTAGGTCGATAGCACCTTCACGCCGTAGGGGTCCAACAGGGTCAGACCGCAGGACAGCTCCTTCTCCGGTACGCCGTGAACGTGGGCCGTGATGGTGATGATCGTCGGCCGGGTCGACAGGAGCACTCCAGCGTCCCCGTGCTGCTCGACCGCCATTTCGTAGACTCCGATGTCGTCGAAGGCGGGGGTGAAGGTGAGCCTTCCCGCCTGCGCCGCGGTGAGGCTGGCCTGGTAGGCCCCGATGCAGTCCTCGACCGAGCCGATCCGGGCGACCCGGCCGGACTGGAGTAGCACGGCGCTTGTGCAAAGGCTGTTGACCACCTGCATGTTGTGGCTGACGAACAGGACCGTGCGACCCTCGGACGCGGCGCCGGACATGCGGCCGACGCACTTCTTCTGGAAGGCGGTGTCGCCGACGGCGAGCACCTCGTCGACGATGAGGATCTCGGGGAGCACGAAGGCGGCGACGGCGAAGGCGAGCCGGACGTACATGCCCGAGGAGTAGCGCTTGACGGGGGTGTCAATGAATTTCTCGACCTCGGCGAAGTCGACGATCTCGTCGAAGAGGCGCGCCACCTCGCGGCGGCTGAGGCCGAGGATCGCGCCGTTGAGGAAGACGTTCTCCCGGCCGGTGAGCTCGGCGTGGAAGCCGGCGCCGACCTCGAGCAGCGCCCCGATCCGGCCGAACACCTGCACCTCACCGCGGCTGGGCTCGGTGATGCGGCTGAGGATCTTGAGCAGGGTCGATTTCCCGGCGCCGTTGCGTCCGACGATGCCGACCACGTCGCCGCGGGCAACGTCGAAGGTCACGTCCCGGAGGGCGGAGAAGGTCTCGACGGTGCCGTCGTCGGGGGCCGGACGGCCCAGCCGGCGCCGTACGGAGCGCGTCAGCTCCTCGGCCATCGAGGCCGACCGAGGGGCGTGGCGGATCGTGTAGTCCTTGCCCAGACCTTCGATGCGCAGCGCGAGGTCAGATGACATCGGCGAACCCACGCTCGAGCCGGCGGAACAGCACAGCAGCCACGAGGGCGGACAGGGCGCACGCTCCCGCGCTGTAACAGACCCACCCGGCGGGCGGGAAGGCGCCTCCGAAGACCGACCAGCGTGACGCCTCGAGGACGCCGGAGAGCGGGTTCAGCCACAGCAGGGTGCGGGTGGAGGGCGGCACGCTGGACATCGCGTAGGCGACCGGGCTGGCGAAGAGCGAGAAGGTGCCGATGACGGGCACGATCAGCCCGACGTCGCGGTAGCGCACCTGCAGCGCGCTCGCCACGAGACCGATGCCGAGGGCGAGCAGCAGTCCGACGAGGAGCCACACGGGCAGCAGCAGCACCTGCAGGGGCGGCGCGATGCCGTACACCACCAGCAGGACCGCGAGGATCCCTACGCCGACGACGAAATCGATGAGCGCTGAGGCCACGGTAGCCAAGGGGAGAATGAGCCGCGGAAAATAGATCTTACTGACGAGGTCCGCTGCCCCCGTAAGGCTCCCGCTCATGCGAACGAAGGTCAGCTGGAAGTTGTTCCAGATCAGCATCCCGACGAAGACGAACAACAGGAACGGGACGCCGGCACTGGAGAGCTTGGCCACCCGACCGAAGGCGAAGGACAGCACCGCGGTCGTGATCAGCGGCTGCAGGACGACCCAGGAGACACCGAGCGCGGTCTGGCGGTAGCGCAGCTTGACGTCGCGGTCGGCCAGGGCGCGAAGCAGATCCCTCGCCCTCCAGACCTCGCCGAGCCGAAGCGCGGACCAGCCGGTGCTGCGGCGCAGCACCAGTACAGGGGGCCACGTGGTGGGGGCGGTCACGAGCGCAAGCATGCGCCATGGGCGTGACCAGGGGATGAACCAGAGGCGTCGCGCTTGCAGAAGCAAGCACCGTCACATCCAGCGGATGTCATCCTGGGGGGTGACGACGACGGAGGACGTAGCTCCAGTCGAGACGGCTCCCGCCGTGGGCGAGGCCCCGGCGGTCGAGGCGCCGGCGGTCGACGGCCCGGCCGCGGAGCCCGAGCTGACGAGCGAGGTGCACACGCCCGAGCCGTGAGTGGTGCCGCCCTTCGTCGTCGCCGACGAGCGCGGGGTCGCCGCCACTGTCGTCCGCCGTCGTTGTGGCTACGAGTTGCTCCTGCTGCTGCTCGTCAGCGCCGGTCTGTACGCGTACGCCGCGTGGTGGCTCAAGTACGACTATCCTTCCACATCGGCGACGCCCTGGCCCGCACGCTCGACGCGAAGCTCACGCTCTCGAGCCGCGACCCCCCATGGCCGCGATCGGCGTCTGCTGGATGCCGCTGCCGACCTTCGCGCAGGTGCCGCTCATGGCGTTCCTGCAGCCGCTGGGCCATCCGGACTACGCCGGGCCGCTGTCGTCGGCGCTGTTCGCAGCCGGGACCGTGGCGGTGATCGCGAAGGCGGGCCGTGACCTGGGGCTCAACCGACTCAGCGCCCTCCTGGCCGCCTCGGCCTACGGCGTCAACCCGGTCGTCGTCTACTACGCGGCCAACGGCATGTCCGAAAGCTGCGAGTTCTTCTTCCTCGCGGTGAGCCTGTGGGGCCTGCTGCGCTACCTGCGCGACAGCCGGTCCGGCAGTGCGCTGCTGTCGGGGTGGGGCTGGCCTTCCTGGCGCTGTCGAAGTACGAGGCCGTCCCTGTCGTCATGGTGATCGCGGCGGCGGTCCTCCTGGTGTTCCTGCCGCGGATCCGGCGCAACAGGAACGCGGCCGCGCTCGACGTCAGCCTCTTCGCGCTGCCGCCGACCCTGGCCTACGTCTTCTGGCTGACCTACAACAAGCACATCCTCGGCTCCTGGCTTGCCTTCCTGCACGTCGCCGACGCGACGCAGGGGGCGGGTGGCGAGACGCCGGCGGCCGCGGTCACGCCGCCGACGACCCCCACCCCGGTGGTCCAGTGCGTCGGCAATGGCGCGCACGACGAAAGCGTGCAGGCGGCCAAGTGCAGCCTGCCCGGCACCGCCGACTTCCTGCTCCACAACCTACTCGCCTTCGGCCCGGTCCTGCTGTTGCTGGTGCTGCTGCTGCTGCTCAGCTCAGGGTGGAAACCCACGCCGACCTCGAGCAGCGCCCCAATCCGGCCGAATATGTGCACCTCGCCTCGAGTCGGCTCCGTGATGCGCGAGAGCACCTTGAGCAGGGTGGACTTCCCGGCGCCGTTGCGGCCGATGATCCCCACGATGTCGCCAAGCGCTACGTCGAAGCTGACGTCACGCAGCGCCGAAAACGTCTCCACCGTCCCGTCCTCGGGTCGCCCGAAGCGGTCGCGCACCGCCCGTGTCAGTGCCTCCGCAGCCGACACCGATCGAGGGGCATGACGGATCGTGTAGTCCTTGCCGAGCCCCTGCATGCTCGCCGCCAGTTGAGATGACATCGGCGAACCCCAGCTCCAGCTGGCGGAACAGCACCGCCCTACGAACGACGCCAGGGCGCACCTCGCGACGCTGTAGGGCAGCCACCCCGCAGGCGGGGCGGGCCCGCCGAACACCGACCATCGGCTGGCTTCCAGCACACCCGGCAGCGGATTGAGCCACAGCAACGTGCGGGTGGAGGCCGGCACCGTCGCCATGGAATGGGCCACCGGGCTGTCGAACAGGGAGAAGGTGCCGACGACCGGCACGATGAGTGCCACGTCCCGGAAGCGCAACCTGCAGCGCGCTGCCTCCGCGACCTCGGTGACCGGAGGGTGAACCGGGGGCGTCGCGCTTGCTGCAGCAAGCAGAGTCACACCCGGGAGATGTCATCCTGGAGGCGTGACCACGACGGAGGACACCGCCGGCACTGCGTCACCCCCCCCCAAAGCCCCACCCCCGCCCGAAACGCAGGCCCCACCCGAGGAGACGACGCCCGAGTCGGCGTGGGAGATGCCGGCGTTCGTCGTCGCGGACCCCGAGGACGAGCTGATCCCGGGTTTCGGCGCGCACAAGCCGGCCGCCCCCCCCGCCCTGCGGCGTACCCGTCGCCGTGGCTGGCGCCGGCTGGGCGGCGTGCTGCGCCGCACCTTGCGGCCCCGCGAGGGCAAGGCCGTCTTCGTCCTGACGGCGATCCCGTTCACCGCTTTCGCCGTCTTCATGAGCCTGGTGCGGCACGTCGCCTTCGCCGACGCGCTGACAAGGATCAACAACGCCGAGGCGGTGATCTTCGCCTTCGACCCGCACGCGGCGGCGATCGGCTTCGTCTACGGGCCGATCCCGTCGGCCGTGATGGTGCCGTTCCTGCCGCTGGCCAAGATCTGGCCGAACCTGCAGATCTACAACGTCATCGGCTCGGTCATGACGGCGCTGTTCGCCGCCGGCACGATGGCGGTGGTCGTCGCGACCGCCCGGGAGCTGCGGCTGCCGCGCTTCGCCCGCTACGGCCTGGCCGCCGCCATCGGCCTGCACCCGATCTACCTCGTCTATGCCAGCAACGGCATGGCCGAGGGCATCAACATCTTCTTCCTGGCGCTGACGACCCGTTACGTGCTGCGCTGGCTCGACCCCCGGGTGACGCGCGACGCCGACCTGCTCTACGCCGGGATCGCCGTCAGCGCGGCGTATCTCACCCGGATCGAGGCGGGGGCATCCGGTGTCGCCATCACCATCCTGGTCGGCATGGCCGGGTTCCTCCGGGGCCGCGGGTCGCTGCAGGCGCGAGGGCGCGAGGGCGCGATGTGTGCGGCCCTGGTCGGGCTGCCCTTCGTCTTCATCTTCACCGTCTGGGCGGTGACCTGCCGGGTCATCATCGGCAAGTTTTTCCCCGCCCTGGCCGGCGCCATCACCGGCGGGACGAAGAGCAACCTCAGCGCCTCGATCGGCGCCTCGCTGGGCAAGGCCGGTGCCGACTACGGCTCGCTGTCGATCCGGCTGGAATACCTCGGCAAGCAGACCCTAGGCATGGCGCCCCTGGTCGTGGTGGCGCTGGTGACCATGCTGCTGTTCGTCTTCGCCCGCGCCGATCTGCGCGGCATGGTCCCCATCTCCACCTTCGGCGCCTCGCTGACCGTCGACATCGTCCAGCTCCTGCAGGGCGCGAGCTTCGCCAACCTGCGCTATTTCATGCTGGTCATCCCGCTCACCGTCTACGGCCTGATGATGTTCGCGACCATCCCGTCGGACCGGCTGCGACCGCGCCAGCGGCTCAACCGCAGGGGGCGGCAGCGGCTGGGCCGTCGCTACGGCGTGCTGGTGCACCTCACCTCGCTGGTTGCGGTGGGCCTGGCCGTCACCACCCCGGTCGCCGGCGCCGCGCTGGTCCGCAACACCTCCCTCGCCGTGCAGGAGCGGCCCTGGCTGGACGCTGCCCTGCACGGCTCGCACGCCGCCCTGGGCGCCGACGTGAACACGTTCGACCAGTCCCGCGCGGCAGCCCGCTACGTCGACGGGCTCGACACGCCGCCCGGCAGCGTGCTGGTCGACGCCGCGGCGGCCTCCGCCCTGCTGGCTGGGAGCAAAGACCGCAACAAGTTCCTGGCGAACGCCGACCGCACCTGGGAGGCCAGCGTCGCCGACCCCGGCAGCCGGCACGTCCGCTACCTCATGGTGTCCGACGCGAGCGGCCTGGCCGGGGACGCGCTCGACCGGGCCTATCCCCGGCTGTTCATCGAGGGCGGCGGGATCTCGGACAAGGTGGCCGACTTCGGCAGCTGGCGGCTCTACCGGCTGCGCGGCGGCGCCCTGCCGGCCCGCCCGGACGGTGCGGACCGGGTGCCGCAGGGCGGCTTCGGCAAGTAACCGGCCGGGTGTCCCTACCCCCCGCCCGACCTACCGCCGCCCGACCTACCCCGCGCGGCCCGACCCGCGCGCCGGCTGCGGCCCGGCGGCATCGGGGTCGGCGGCGGTCAGCGCCACCGTGCGGTCCCGGAGCATCTGCTGCGGGCCGAAGTCGTAGCCGCATTCCTGCTCGCCCGGTTGCAGGTTCCACGGCAGCAGGCCGATAGCCCCGGCGCGGCGGGCCGCGTGCGCCTTTGCCTCGAGCAGCAGCGCGCGCGAGCGGCCGGACCGGCAGCCAGGGGGGTCGCCGGCGGTGATGCCCGCCTCCTCCACCAGCAGCGGCTTGCCCAGGCCGGCGGCCATCCCGAGCCGCTCCTCCAGCCCGGTCGGCAGCGGGTCGTCCTCGGCGCCGTAGTCGTGATAGGTCGCCACGTCCACCCCCGGGCTCGCCAGCAGTTCGGCGTACTGGCCGGCGTTGGCCCCGCACTGTCCGGTCCCGATGACCCCCATCACCAGCAGGTGCCGGTGCCCGTCGAGCTCGCGGGTCCTGGCGCCGACGGTGTCGTAGAACCCGCGCAGGGCCGTGTCGGCGCCCACCGGACAGGAGAGCGCGGCATAGCAGGCCGACCCGCGCGGGCCGCCGGAGCAGCGCGCCGCCTGCGGCTCGTTCACCAGCTCCCATCCGAACAGCGCGGCGGAGCCGGCGTAGCGGGGGACGACGGCCGCGAGATATTCCCAGAACGGCGCGGGCGCCCGGCCGGCCCCGTCGTCATCAAAGGCCTGCCGGTAGCCGCCGGCGTAGTAGGCGTCGTCGCGCCAGTGCCCGTCGTCGCAGGTGCCGGTCTGGTCCGACAGCACGGGCAGCAGCAGGACGTGGGCGCGCTCGGCCGCGTCGAAGAGCCGGTCCAGGCCGCCGAAGTCGTAGCTCCGGGTGCCAGGGTTCCTGGCCAGGCCCTGGAAGGCCCAGACGCGTACGACGGCACCACGCGGCAGCGTCTGCAGCAGGCCGTCCACGTCGTCGGCCTGCGGGCCGCACCCGAAGTTGTGCTCCCGGGAGGTCGCCAACCCGAACGCGTTGGTGCCGACCAGCGCCATGGGCGCGCCGCCGAGGCAGACCGATGTGCCACACGCGACCGGGTACGGCGGGGGGCGCGGGCCGGTCGCGCTGGCGGCGCCCGAGCTGGGGAGCGGCCCGGCGGCTGGCCGGCTTGCGCCGGACGAGGCCCAGTGGTGGCCGCCCGCCAGCAGCAGCCCGAGCACCAGCCCCAGCACCAGCCCGAGGAGCGCGCCGCCGAGTAGCCGGAGCGAGCCGCGGGACCGGCGCAGCGTCCGCACGCGCCGACCCTAGTTGCGGCCCCCGGTCGCGCCGCGGCCGTCGTGGCTAGCCCGGTGTCAGCGTGGACAGCAGCGCCAGCAGCGGGTCCCGCGGGCCGACGGCGTAGGAGCAACTCGAGCCGGCGTCCGCGGCGTAGTCCCAGATCAGGTAGCCGGCGAGGCCGTGGGCAAAGGCCGACCGGATTTTGGCCGCGAAGTCCTCGGAGCGCTGGTCGGCCGTCAGGCAGCCCGGCCCGGCCCAGATGCCCGCCTCCTCGATGACCAGCGGCTTCGCCGAGTCTGCCGCCTCCCCGATGCGCTCCTGCAGGTCGGGGGGCAGCGTCTCGTCGGCGCCGGAGTAGTCGTGGTAGGTCATCAGGTCCACCTGGGGGGACTGGGCGAGGCGGACGAAGCCGCCGCCGTTGACGCCGCATTGCTTGCGCCCGATCACACCGGTGCCGACCACGCTGCCGGGGTCGAGGCGGTGGATCTCCGCGCCGATGGCGTCGTAGAAGGAGCGCAGGCTGAGCTCGGCGCTGTCGCTGCAGGTCCGCTGGGTGCCGTAGCAGGCCGAGCCGGTGGCGCCGGAGCAGGTGCTCGCCTCTGGCTCGTTCACCGGCTCCCAGACGGCCACCGCGCTGCTGTCGCGATAGCGCGCGACGATGAGGCGGACCCAGTCCAGATAGCTGCGGTCGCCGTTGCCGTAGCCGTAGTCGTCGTAGCGCTGCGTGTACCCACCGTCGTACCAGGCTTGGTCGTGCCAGTGGCCGTCGTCGCAGGTCCCGGACTGGTCCGACAGGGTCAGGATCAGCTGTTGGTGGGCGCGTTCCGCGGCCGCCACCACGCGGTCGATGCCGGTGAAGTCGATGTGCCCCGGGCGGTCCTTGTCGTTCCACCCCAGGGCCTGGAAGGCCCAGACGCGTACGGCGCTGCCGGGGTGCAGGCCGGCGAACATCGTGTCGAGGTCAGCAATGGGGGGGCCGCAGCCCAGGTTGACCGGGGCGTAGGACGTCGCGCTGAAAGCGTTGATCCCGGTGAACCGCCACGGCTGGCCGTCCAGCAGCAGGGTGGGACCCGCTCGCGTCACGCCGACGGGGACGGGGACGGGTGGGGGAGCCGGGACTGGCGCAGGGCGGGACAAGGGCCGGGTGGGGGAGGGCTTCGGTCGCGCCGAGGCGTGGGACGGCCGCGCGCTGCGGTGTGCGGGCCGGTGCGACGGCTGCGGCCTCGGCTCTGGCGTCGGCTGCGCGTGGCTCGGCGACGGAGCGGCTGTGGTGGCTGCGGAGCGCACTGGCGCTGGCGCAGAGGGTGTGCGCTGCGGGGCAGCCGGCGCGGGGGAGGAGACCAGCTCTCCCTTCGCGCTGGGGCCGAGCCCGCCTGCGGCGTCGGGCACTATCCGTCGCGCGGGCGCCGCGGTGGTCGGCGCTGGCCGGGACGGGGCCGGCGTGAGCCCGGGGACCGCGAGCGGCACGTCCTGGCCGGCCGCGCCGAGGGGGGCAGCGGCTCGTCCTGCTGTCGCGTCGCCTGGCCGGGGGCCGAGCGTGCCGCCGGTCGCTCCGTTGCGGGCGAGCGCCCCGACCCCGCTGAGGAAGACGGCGGCGGCGAGCAACGACAGCCGCCACCTCGGCGCCCCCTCGCGCACGCCGCCCCCGCTCTGCCCGGGCCGGCGTCGCGCGCGGCCGTGGCCGAGCCTGGCACGGCGCGGCGACGCGCGGGGGCGGGCGCGCGCGCGTTCTGGCGGATCAGGTCGGGCGGGTCGTCGCCGGAAGGGACTGCAGGACAGTGAAGACGGGGTCGTGGGCGCCGACCGAGAAGCCGCAGCTCTCCGACGCCCCCTGCATGGTCCAGGGCAGGTAGCCGACGATGCCGGCGTCGAAGGCCGTCGTCATCTTCGCCCGGAACTCGTCGGCCCGCTGCACCGGGCTGCCGCAGGACGGGCCAGCCGCAATGCCGGCCTCCTCCACGGCGAGGGGCTTGTCGTCGCGGTGGGCGGCGTCGACCCGGTCACGCAGATCGGGCGGCATGGTCTCGTCGGCGCCGGAGTAGTCGTGGTAGGTGAGCAGGTCGACCTGCTGGCTGGCGGCGATGCGGTCGAAGCCGCCGCCGTTCACGCCGCATTGCTTGCGCCCGATGAAGCCGGTGCTGACCAGACCGCCCGGGTCCAGCGCGTGGATCTCGGCTCCGACCGTGTCGAAGAAGGCGCGCAGGCTGACCTCGCCGCTGTCGGCGCAGGTCCTGGGCGCGCCGTAGCAGGCGGATCCCTGGGCGCCGCCGTGGCAGTCGCTGGCCTCCGGCTCGTTCACCGGCTCCCAGAAGGCGACCGCCGGGTTGCCGGCGTAGCGGGCCACGACGAGCCGCACCCAGTCCAGATAGCTGCCGGCGAGGCCCTGGGTGCGGTAGCCCCCGTCGTACCAGGCCTGATCGTGCCAGCGACCGTCGTCGCAGGTGCCCGCCTGGTCGGACAGGGTGAGGATGAGCTTCTGACCGGTGCGGTCGGCGGCGGCTACCACCCGGTCGATGCCGGTGAAGTCCACATGCCCCGGGCCCGCCTTCTCGTCCCAGGCCATCCCCTGTGACGCCCAGAAGCGCACCACGCTGCCGGGACGCAGGCCGCCGAACAGGCCGGGGAGGTCGATCGACCCGCCGCAGCCACGGTTGGTCGCGTCGTCGGTGGCCGCTCCGAAGACGTTGATGCCGCTGAAGGTCCAGGCCCGGCCACCGAGCACCAGTCGCTCGCCGACCCTGGACACCCGGTCACCGGTGGCGGTCGGCCGCGTCGGGGCGACGCCCCGGGTGCCGCCCGACGTCGGGCCGGTCGCCGTGACGCCGGGCCGAGCGGGCGCGGCCGGCCGGCAGACGCGCACGATGACCCGCTTGCTGTGCACCCACCGGTGCTCGTGCCGGCACACCTTCGCCACCGGCCGGACGGCCGCCGCCGATCGTGCCCGGGTGCTGGGGGCGTGCGCCGGCCGCGGCGAAGGGGTGGCCTGTGCGCCCCCGCAGAGCGCCATCAACAGCGCGGTGCCGAGCCCGAGGGTCAACCGGGGCAGGCGGGAGTAAGCCACGGGGGATATGTCGGATCCGGTCCGTTGCCGTTGTTGACCCAAGTGGGGCTCAAGTCGGCCCCGCTCGGTCCGGCAGGTCGGTCCAGCAGGTCAGTCCAGCAGGACCTCGACCGGGCAGAGCAGTCCGGGCGCCCGGCCGAGCCGGGCGTCGCTCGTGACCAGGGTCGCGTCCAGGGCCTCGGCCAGCGCGACGTAGACCGCGTCGTACGCCGTCAGGTTCTCCCGCAGCGCCCACACCCGGGGCAGGAGTGGTTCGTGATCCCAGCGCAGCGCGGCCAGGTCACCGAGGTCGCCGACCGCGGTCGTGGCCGAAGCTAGGGCGGTCTGCCCGAGCCGGACTCGGCGCCGCAGCGCCGCCACGACCTCGATGTCCAGCAGGTGCGGCACGTGCAGATCGGGATCCATCCGCAACCGCTCCCGTGCGAGTGCACCCGCTCCGCCGGCGCTCACCAGTGCCGTCAGCACGACGGAGGCGTCGGCGACGATCACGCTGGCCGCTCCGCGCCGACGGCGTCGCGGGCATCCGCCAGTGTCATCCGATCGGTGGCGCCGGCGGCGGCCCGCTCGAGCAGCTCGCCGAGCGCAGGGCGTCTCGCCAGTCGGGACAGTTCCTGCAATGCGAAGTCCGACAGGCTCATGCCGGCGGCCGTCGCCCGCCGGCGCAGCTCCGCGTGCACGTCGTCGGGGACGTCGCGGACCTGCAGCATCTTGCTCACCGCCACACGCTACGAGCCTGTCGGCACGGGCGCCGCGCATGAGGGTGCCGGCAACGCCACGGGACCGACCACCGACCCGGCGAGCTACCGCTCCCTGCTGTCCCTGCCGCTGGTGGCATCCATGTTCATCCGTCTTTCATCCCACGCACGCTGGCCGTGCAGGCGGCCTGGCCAGGGTTGGTGTGTCAGCGACAGCTGGCCACCCGACCCTTTCGGAGGACCGCATGGCAGACCGTCGCAGCACCGCCCTCACCCGTCGCCGAGGGCTCGCCCTCCTGGCCATCGCCTGCGCGCCGATAGCGCTGGTGCTGGGCGCGAGCCCGGCGCTGGCCGCACCCGTCGGCAGCGGCGACCTCGTCGTCTACCGCGTCGGCGACGGCACCACGGCGCTGTCCAGCGCGGCGACCGCCGTCTTCCTCGACGAGTTCACCCCCGCCGGTGCCCCCGTCCAGACCATCGCGCTGCCGACCACGGGCGCGGGCAACCAGCGCCGGCTGACCGACAGCGGGTCGGCCACCTCGGACGGGCTGCTCACCCGCAGTGCCGACGGCGCGGGGCTGCTGCTAACCGGTTACGACGCGACGCTCGGCACGGCCAGCGTCACCGGCACGAGCGCGGCCAGCATCAACCGGGTCGTCGGCCTGCTGACCCCGGACGGCAACGTCGACACCAGCACCGCCCTGACCGACCAGCCGTCCGGCAACAACGTGCGCTCAGCGGCCGGCGCCACGGCGACGCTTCCGGGCTCCGGCACCAGCGGCAGCGCCGTCGCCGTCACCGGCGGGACGGGCTTCCTGCGCGGGACCACGCTGGGGGCGCAGGGCACCAGCAGCCAGCTCACCACCGACACCACGAACCTGCGCCAGGTGGAGGCCGTCGACGGCAAGACCTTCGTCTCCAGCAGCAGTGGCTCGCTGCGCCTGGGATACGTCAACGGCTCGACGGTCACCCCGCTGCCCGGCTTCCCGACCACCGGCTCGCCGTACTCCTTCGCGCTGCTGGACGAGGTGCCAGGGGTCGGCTACGCGGGGGGCACCGTCGACACGCTCTACGTCGCCGACGACACGTCCACCACAGGCGGCGTCAGCAAGTACTCCTTCGACGGCACGACCTTCGTCGCCAAGGGCACGATCGTGCTGGCCAGCGCGCGCGGGCTCGCCGCGAAGGCCACGGCCACGGGTGCCCAGCTCTACGTGACCACGGCGGGGACCACCTCGACGCTGGTCGCGCTGACCGACACCACCGGCTCGACGGGGACGCTCATGGCCACCCCGACGACCCTGTCCACCGCCCCGACCAACGAGGCCTACCGTGGCGTCGCATTCGCCCCGGTGGCCGCGCCCGGCACGCCCCCCTCGGTCATGCCGGAAGTGCCCCTCGCCGCCGCGCTGCCCCTGCTCGGCCTTGGCGCGTTCGGCGTGGCGACCTCGGTTCGTCGCCGCCGCGCCACCCGGGCGGCCGTCGCCACCGCCTGAAACAGTCGTCTAACAGCGCCCGCACATTCCAAGGGGGCCGCAGCCGCACCCGGCTGCGGCCCCTTCGCGCGGCCGGGTGCGGCTGCGGCCCCTCGTCCCCGCGTTCACCCAACCGACCGCCGGCCTTTCCCAGGCTGCATCCCGGTTTTCCCCCCGCCCTGCGACGGTCCTTGGGACGGACTCCGACGACAGCTGGCGGCGATGCGATGCGCGCGAACACGAGACGACGGGCGGCACGGGTGGGGGCTGCCACGGCCAGCATGGCGCTGGGCATGGCCATGCTGGCTCCGGGGGCCATGGCCGCTGGCACGGGCGCCATCACCAACGGCGACTTCCAGCAGCCGGGCAGCAACGGCGCGATCCCGACGGGATGGACGCCCACCACCTTCGGCGCGGAGACCGCGCCGTTCAACGCCAGCATCGCGACCTACGACTCCACCGGGAAGTTCAAGCCGCCGACGGGGACGCCGGGCGGCGACCAGGCCGGCACCTTCGCCTCCGAGGCCTTCTACCAGGCTGGCTCCTCGACCGGCGTCGAGGGTTACGGCGGGTCGCAGTCGCTGTCAGCAGCCGTGGCCAGCACCAGCCTGCCCCAGCTCTCCTGGTCGACAGTGGAATCGTTCTCACCGAGCACCAGCGTGTCGGCGTGGGCCGGCAGCATGGTCGAGGTCGACCTCTCCAGCGGTGGCCAGGCCTACCAGCTGCGTTACATCAACCCGTTCACCCCGCAGTCGGGGAGCTACTCCGGCCAGCCCACCGCGTCGAACACGGCCACCACGAAATACCTCGTGCTCGGCCAGATCGCGTTCAAGCAGTGGCACACCGAGGCGGCCCGCGACCTGGCCGCGGACGTGGCCGGGCAGTTCGGTCTGCCGGCCTTTACCGTCTCCGGGGTCCGCTACGGCGACCTCGAGCTGGCCACGAGCGCGAGCTCGCCGTACCCGAACATGACCTCGTACTGGAAGAACCTGACCCTGCAGGCCGGGACGACTACGCCGAATGCGCTGCCGGAAGTGCCGCTGGCGTTGGCGCTGCCGCTGGCCGGCCTGACCGTGCTCGGTGCCAGCGCGGTCTGGCGGCTCCGGCGACGGTCGACGATCTGACCCTCCGCACCGCTGCCAGCCGGCAGGGACGGGCCTGGTGGCTCAGGTGCGGAAGCAGCCGTCAAAGGCGTAGACCGGGTTGATCGCCGTGCTGCCGTCGGGCAGCGGGAGCTGCTGCTGGCCGACGATCGCCGGCGGACCGTCGGCCCGATAACACGCCTCGGCCCGCACCGACAGCTCGTAGACCGCCGTCCTCGGGTGCCCCCCCGCCTCGTTCCACACCACCGTGCAGGCCCAGTCGTCCCCGGGCCCGATGTCGGGCTTGGCCGGGCCGCCCCGGTCGCAGGAGGCCGCGGTGTTCACCGCGGCGGGGGACAGGCCGGGGTGGCCGAGCAGCGCCTGCTGCTGGACGTAGAGCTGGCCGAAGGTCCCGGCCACCGCGGCCTCCAGCCGCGGCCGGGTCACGTCCGGGCCGCCGCACGCCCCGAGCGCCGCGAGCAGTCCCGCCGCCAGGACCGCAGGCCACGCTGAGCACGTGCCGGTGCCGGCACCGGCACCGGTCATGTGTCCTCGGTGACGTCGCGCTCGCTGAGCAGCCGCCACCCGACCGCGAGGCACACCGCCGCGAACACCGCGCTCACCAGCGTGCCGGTCAGCACCGGCCCGGCGTAGACGTCGCCCCGGACCAGACCATGCCAGGACGCGAAGGCGGTGGTCGGCAGGAACGGCCGCACCGGGTCGACGGCGGGGACGAAGGACAGCAGCTGCAGCAGCACGCCGACGACCGCCGGCCCGAGCAGCCCGAGCAGGGTCCGGCGCGCGAGCAGGCAGGACAGCACGCCGAGGGCGGTGAACGCCAGCACCGGCGGGAGCACCGCGCCCCAGCTCTCCACCACAGCGAGGGTGGCCCGACCGGGCGGGAGCAGGCTGCCCGAGAGCCCGACCAGCGGGCGATTGCCGACCGTCAGCACGCCGGCAAGCAGGCTGGTGAGGGCGGTGACGGCGGTGGCCAGGAGCGCGATCCCCGCCGCCGCGAGCACCTTCCCGCCGAAGACCTCGCCGGTCGAGCGGGACCGGGTCAGCACCAGTGGCCACGTCCCGTGCTGGTCCTCGCTGGTGAACAGCTCGCCGGCCACCAGGCCGGCGACCAGTGGCAGCACCCAGGTGCCGGCGTACCCGAGCAGCAGCAGCGGCAGGGCGAAGCCGGACTCGTGCACCCAGCGCCCGAGCAGCGAGTCCTGCGGGGTGACCCCGGAGGCGGCGAACAGCACGGCAGCCAGGACCGGGACGAACGTCGCCAGCAGCAGCAGGGCCGGCAGCCGGCGGGTCGCCACCAGGCGCGAGAACTCCGCCCGCGACACCGCCGCGGTGCCGGCGAGCGCGCTCACCCGGCTGCTCCCGTCAGCCGGAAAAAAGCGGCCTCCAGCGGGGAGCTCCCCGGCTCCAGGCCGCGCACCACCACGCCGACCCGCGCCAGGGCGAGCAGGTAGTCGTCCATGGCCTGCTCACCCGCGCGCACGTGCAGCCAGCCGTCCGGTCCCACCTCGACCTGGGCCGCCGCGTCGAGCGCCAGGGCCGCCCGGTCGTCACTGGTGCGCAGCCGGTGCACCGGGTCGCCGGCCTCCGAGCGCAGGCCGGCCAGCGAGCCGGTGTAGGCGACGCGCCCGGCACGCAGCACCGTGACCCCCTGGCACAGCGCCTCGACGTCGGCCATCAGGTGGCTGCTCAGCAGCACGGCCGTGCCCTCGCCGGCGAGCCGGTGCAGCAGTGCGCGCAGGTCGCGTGCGGCCGCGGGGTCGAGCCCGCTGGCCGGCTCGTCGAGCACCAGCAGGCGCGGGTCGCGCAGCAGCGCTGCCGCCACCGCGAGCCGCTGCCGCTGGCCGGTGGACCAGCCGCCCACCTTCTCGGCGGCCTTGGCGTGCAGTCCCACGGCGTCCAGCGCGGCGTCGACCCGGCTGCCCGCGTCGCCGCCGTCCAGCGTGGCCAGGTGAACGAGGGTGTGACGCGCGGGCAGGCCGGGGTGGAAGCGGGGAGTCCCGGCCCAGCCGGCGACCCGGTCCAGGACGCGATGGCCGACCTCGGCGCGAGTCTGCCCCAGCAGCCGCAGGGACCCGCTGTCGGCGCGCACCAGCCCGAGGACGAGGCGGAGCAGGGTGGACTTGCCGGCGCCGTTGGGCCCAGCAGCCCGTGCACCTCGCCGGCCGCAACCCGCAGATCCACGTCGTCGAGGGCCACGCGGTCGCCGTAGGACCGGCACACCCCCTCCGCCTCGAGCGCCCAGGTGGTCGGCACCGGTCAGTCGAACGGCTCGGACCGCTGCGGCCCGGAGTCGCCACTGGTCCGGCCGCCGGTCACGGGCAGCGACGAGCGGGGCACCACCCCGATCTGCGGGCCGGTCCTGGCGAACGCGCCGTAGTCGTATGCGACCCGGACCCGCGCGACGGCCAGCCGGTCCTGGATGACGCGCGACAGTGCGGCCGAACCCCTGGCCTGCAGGGTCGCCAGCACCTCTCCCCGCGCGGCGGACAGCGGTCGCACCGTGCGCGCCGTGATGATGAAGACGGCAGTGCGGGCTCCCCCGATCACCGGCGCGCTGACCTGGCCGCGGTCCAGGTCGTGCACGGCTTCGGCGACGTCACTCGGCAGCGACGACAGGGGGTGGCAGCCGACCTGCTCGGCGGTCCCGACCATGGCCGGTGGCGCCCCCGCCGCCAGCCGGGCCCGGGCCGCCGCGCCGTCCGACGGTGCGGCGAGCACCACCTGGGTCAGGCACAGGTCGGTGAACCGCGAGGCCACCAGCCCGTCGTACGCCGCGGCGACGGCCGCGTCGTCGGGAGGGGGCTCGCCCAGCGCGGCCTGCAGCGCTCCGGCCTCGGCGCCGCGCCGGACGAGCTCGCTGCGATACCACCCGGGCAGCTGGTCGAACAGTGGCGCGCCGGCAGCGTCGACGCCCGAGGTGGCCCCGGCGACCTCCGCGGCCGAGGCGGTGTCGGCTGCCGTGACGCTGACGTGGCGGGCCTGCAGCTGCTCCTCGACGATCCGCAGATAGATCCGCCGGGTGAGCACGGCCGCCTGCAGGTCCTCGTCGCCGAAGGGACGGGCTGCGGCCGTCGGCGCGACCCCCTGCGACGGCGCCCGCTGGAGCTGGTCCTCTGGCTCGCCGCCGCCGAGGGCCAGCGGGGACAGGGCCCCCGAGGCACCGGTAGTGGCGTGCCGCAGATAGGCCGCGTACGCGGGCTGGTCCTTGATGGCGGCCACCTCGCGCAGGACGTCCCCCCGGGCGATCGCGGCGCCGTCGACCCTGGCCGCGTCGCCGGCGTGCAAGGCGTCACCGGGGCCGGCGGGGCCCCGCATGACGGCGGCGGCGACGCCGGTCGCGCCGAGCACCGCGACGACGACGAGCGTGCTGCCGCGGGTCGCCCAGGCGGGCAGCATCGTCCGGCGGGCGCGCACGGGGCGACAGTAGCCAGCCGGGCGTGCGCAGCCGTCGGACCTCCTGCCGGGCGGGGGCTTCTTCGGCTGCTGTTCATCCACCGGACCGCGTCGTGACCTCGACCTCGCGCGTCCCGACTGGTCGGATGGCGCCGTGACACCCCCCCGACTGAGGAGCACCCGCCGATGATCCGCTCGCCCCGTGCGTCCCGCGCCCGGCTGCTGCTGGCGGTGACGGCGACCGCGTCGCTGTCCGCCGCCTCGCTCGCCGCCTCCATCACCTCGGCGACGGCCGCACCGGTCGCTCCGGCCGCCCGCGCCGCCTCCGCCGCCAAGCCGTTCTCCGTCGCCGTCGGTCCGGCCCGCTCGATGGCCGACATCACCAACGGCCAGTGCCAGCTCGGCAACGGCGTGAAGCACGTCTTCCTGGTGGGCTTCGACAACTTCCACCTGCGCCGGGACAACGCCAACTCGATCGCGAACAACGGCGACGGAAACCTCAACACCGACCTGAACATCCCGAGCGACCTCGAGCAGGTTCCGGCCCTCTACAACTTCCTGCGCGGCAGCAGCAAGGCCGGCACTACGCCGAACGCCTCGACGGCCAACAACGCCAACTACGCCGACGGCCGCAGCACGACGTACTCCGACGGCACGCCGTTCAGTGGCGGAACCATCCTGGGCAACCACCACACACCGATTATCAGCCACACCTCGGTGGACTTCACCAGCGTCTACTCCGGCCTGTACGGGGACCGCAACGGCGTCCCGATCGCGGCGAACAGCTTCGGCGTCTACTCCAACAACGGCGCCGGCCCGATCACCCCGAACTCGGCGTTCAGTTACTGGACCGACCCGCTGCCCAACGCCCCCGGCGACAGTGCACCCGTCCTGGTGACCGGCAAGAACGCCGCAGGGGCCTACCAGAACCCGCCGGCCCCCTGGGTGCCGTTCACCCGTGCCGGCTGCGACGTCGGCGCGGTGGCCGCGACCGGTCTCGTCCCGGAGAACACCAGCACGATCAACAGCCTCTACGCCCCCGCCGCACCGGCCGCCCCCGTGAACCAGGCCAACTACGTCGGCGTGTCCGTGCACTGCGCCATCCATTCCAAGGTCTGCGGCACCGCGCCCGGCGACAGCAACATCTCCGCCAGCGGCTCCGGCGTGCAGGTCACCGACGACAAGCTGCCGAGCCAGCCGGTCCCCTACCCGGGCGGCCCGGACGGCTACAAGGCGCTCTACGGCTCGGTCAACGTCAACCCGGCCATCAACGACCTCACCGGTGGCACCCGCGGCAGCACCACCGTGCCGCTGCTGCGCGCCGGCAGCACCAACAACGGCTTCCCGGGCTTCGACTCCGAGACGGGCAACTACACGCTCGGCCAGCTGATCAACATGCAGAAGGCCGGCGTCCCGGTGACCTTCGGCTACCTCTCCGGCGCGCACTTCTGCCACAGCGCGACCACACGTGAGGACCACGACACCTGCCCGAATGGTAATAAGGAGAACCGGGCGCTGGGCTCGGGCCAGGCGCAGTACGAGACGATCCTGCGTCAGCTGAACACCGACTTCACGACCTTCTTCGACCAGGCGAAGAGCAACGGCTACGACACCAGCAACAGCGAGTTCGTCTTCTACTCCGACGAGAACGACGCGGTGCCGGAGAGCGCACCCATCAACCCGACCTGCGACGGCGTCACCGTCGCCTGCCAGTGGGACAACACCGGGTCCTCGGGCAACTCGGTGCAGCGCACCTCCGGGGGCGCCGGCCAGATCGGCGAGGTCGCGGTCAACATCGACGCCTCCCTCCCCGCCGGCGACAAAACCGGTCCTTCGGGGACGGGGTCGTACTTCCTCAACAACGACACGGCCCCCGACTTCTCGCTCAGCCCGGACACCTCCGCGGACGGCACGACCACCGCGCCACCCGGCAACAGCAGCCCACGCGTGCGACAGTTCGAGCGGGACCTGGCGACGATCACCACACCGGACCCGTTCAGCGCATCAGGGACGGCGACGAAGCCGTTCGTGGTCCGGCAGGCCGGCCAGACCGAGCTCTCGGCGTTGCACATGATCACGGCCGACCCGCTGCGCGCCCCGACGGTCACCGTGTTCTCCCAGCCGGAGAACTACGTCAGCACGTCCTCGTGTGCGCAGACGTCGACGCCGGTCTGCTCGGACTCGGGCTTCGCCTACGTCCACGGCAACATCGACCCGCGGCCGACGACGACCTTCGTCGGTTTCGCCGGGCCGGGGGTGGCGAACAAGGGTCTGGACAACGCCACCTGGTCCGACCACGTGGACATCCGACCGACGCTGCTGTCGCTGTCCGGCATCAGCGACGAGTTCACCGGCGACGGCCGGGTGATCACCCAGGTCCAGTCGACCCCGCCCGCGGCCGCCGCGACCCCGACGGCGACCAAGCTGGGCCAGCTGCTGAAGCAGCTCGACGCGCCGGTCTACGAGAGCGGCGCCGGTGCGGACGACGGCTTCGGCCGGGCCACCCTCGCGGCCGACACCATCGCCATGGCCGGCAGCAACGACGGTGACGCCAGCGGCAACGGCTTCACCGGAATCGAAACCAGGATCGCCAGCATCACGGCGCAGCGCAACGCGCTCTCCGGCGACATCAAGGACAAGCTCCGGCAGGCGTCGTTCGCCGGCACGCCCTTCAACGAGACCGGCGCTCAGCGGGACCTCGCCGACGGGCAGCGGATCCTGGACTACGCCAATGCCCTCAAGGCGTTCGCGGCCGGCACCGGCCCCGCGCCGGCCGACGTCACCGCCGGGCCCTTCCCGGCGATGCCCGAGTCGGGCCACTCAGCCCTGCTCATCCTCACCGCGGGCGGCGCGCTGGCGCTGTTCGCCGGCGTCGGCCTGCGTCGCCGGGAGCGTCGCCAGCAGGCCTGACCGGCGCGCCCCTGTCCCACTAGCCCACCTGTCCCACCAGCCCACCTGTCCCACCAGCCCACCCAGAGGCCGCAGTCGCAAGCCGGCTGCGGCCTCTGGGCGTGTGACGGGGCCCATGGCCGATGGGCAGGTGTTGCCCGGCTGTTCACCTGCCGGCGGGAGGACGCGGGGCAGGCTCGACGAAACCCTCCGAGGGACGAGCGCACCCGCGCCGTCACTCCTGTCCAGAGAGATACCCGTGCCTCGACGTCGTCGTACCCTCTACCGCCCCGCCGCCGCCGGCGTCCTGCTCGTCGTCCTCGGCCTGAGCGGCACCTCGATCGCGCTGGCCTCCGGGTCGGCGTACGCCCCGGTGCAGCGCACCAACATCGATCGGGCCGTCCCCGCGGGGGCCACCCTGCTGCCCAACGGACGGCTGGTCACCCCGCGCGGGACGCAGCTCCCGCAGGGCGACTTCCCGCTGGGGCTGGCGGTGTCCCCCGACGGCGCGCTGGCGGTGGCCACGGGCGTGGGTCAGGGCGACGGCACGCCGGGCAGCGACTACGCCGGCTTCTGCCGTGGCGGGCAGAACGTCCAGGCCCAGGGGTGCTACCAGGACGGCCGCTTCGGGCCCACCGGCACCAAGGGTCCCGACGAGGGCCTGTTCGTCACGGACCTCGCCAGTGGCGCGCGGACCCAGCTCCGCGGCCCGGCGACGTCCTGCGCGCCCAACGCCGATCCGGCCAAGGCGGCGGCCTTCTCCTGCTTCGAGGACGGCGTGGTCTTCGCGCCTGACGGCAGGCACGTCTACGCCGCGGGCGGCGGCAACGACGCGGTCTACGGCTACGCCGTGGGCACCGACCACACCGTCGCCCCGAGTCCGGCGCAGGTGACGTTCCTGCAGGAGGCCAACGCCGTGCCCGCCGGCAGCGGCACCTACCAGTCACCCAACCCGGGCACCACCGCCGCCCGCACCAAGGGGCTGGCGGTCACCCCCGACGGGAAGTACCTGCTGGTCCTCAAGGAGCAGGCCGGGGCCCTGGACATCGTGCGCACCAGCGACTTCACCTTCGTGCAGGAGGTGTCCTTCCTGGGGCTGAACCCGGCGGGCGCCAACGGCTCGGCCAGCTACCCCTACGCCGTGGCGGTGGCCGGCGACGGCAGCGCGGCGTACGTGACCCTGCAGGGACTCAACCTGCTCGCCACCGTGCCGCTGGGCACCAACCCGACGACCGGCGCCCTGGCGGCGGGGCAGCCCATCCCCGTCACGCTCGGCGCGAGCAATCCCACCGCCGTGGTGGCCAGCCCCGCCACCTCCACCGCACCAGCCGGCCGCACGCTGCTGGTGACCGGCGCCAACGACGACACCGTCACCGTGCTGTCCACCGCCGCCAGCACCCTCGCGCCGCAGGTGACGCAGACGCTGACCGTGCACGCGACCCAGGCGGAGCAACTCGGCAGCGTCCCGAACGCCGTCGCCTTCGACGGGCCGGACCGGGCCTACGTCGCCCTCGCCGGCGACGACGCGCTCGCCGTCCTGGACCGCGGCACCGGCGGATTCGCGCAGAGCGGCCTGCTCCCGACCGGCTGGTATCCCACCGGCGTGGCGGTCCGGCCCGACCACGGCGTCGTGGCCCTGTCGGCCAAGGGCCTCGGCAGCGGCTACCCGGCCGAGGGCGGCTACCCCTCGGCCCCCACCACCGGTGGCCCGCAGGCGGTGAACCCCGGCTTCTACGACGGCAACAACATGCCCGGCCTGCTCACGGTGGCCCCCGCGCCCACGGCCGCGGACCTGACCGACGGGACCGCCACCGTGCGCCGGAACCTGCTCTTCGCCGCCGCCGCCGACCCCGGCCGCGCCGGCACCGTCATCCCGACCTCGGACGCCACCGCCGGACAGTCCGCCATCAAGCATGTCGTCTACATCGTCCGCGAGAACCGGACCTACGACCAGGTCTTCGGCGACCTGGCGAAGAAGCGCAACGACGTCGACGCCGACCCCGCGTACGAGTCGCTCGCCGCCGCGACCCCCAACGCGCACGCCCTGGTGGGGCGCTACGCCAGCTCGGACAGCTTCTTCTCCGACGGGGAGGCCAGCGTGCAGGGCCACTTCTGGACCACCTCGGCCAACGTCGACGACTACGTCGAGAAGAGCTGGCGGCAGTACTACAGCTCGCGCAGCCACACCGCGGACGAGATCACCGCGCCCCCGGCGTTTCCCAAGAACTGCAGCATCTTCCAGGCGGCGCAGCGCAAGGCGCAGGCCGATTCCACGTTCAGCTACACCGACTTCGGCGACCCGGTGGGCGCGTTCAACCCCAGCGCCCCGGCCGCCCCCGGTCTCGGCCTCGCGGCCGGCACGCCGGCCGGGACCACGGTGAACCCCTGCGCCGCGCTGCCCGCCCAGGTGAACCCGTCGAGCTTTTCCAGCTTCCTCGGCCTGGACGACCGGAGGTTCGCCAGCGAGTTCCTGACCCAGTCGGGGCTGAACGCCGACGGCACCCCCCTCACCGGTGCCACTGCCACCCAGCAGCTGCGGAACTTCTCCTACGTCGAGCTGCCCGGCGACCACACCACCGGTTTCACCGCGAAGGGCCCCACCAACGTCGACGGGCACACCCCGCGGGCCCAGGTGGCGGAGAACGACGCCGCCGTCGGCACGGTGATCTCCGCGCTGTCGAAGTCGTCGTACTGGAACAGCACCGCCGTCTTCGTGGTCGAGGACGACAACCAGGACGCCCCCGACCACGTCGACGGCCACCGCAACATCCTGCTCGTGGCCTCCCCCTACGCGCGCCAGGCCTCCGCCAACAGCTGCTACCCCGGCTACGTCAGCCACGTCCACAGCGACCAGGCCGGGGTGCTGCGCACCATCGAGCTCATCCTCGGATTGCCGTCGCTCTCGTCCTACGACCAGAACGCCGCCCCGCTCTACGACACCTTCCAGGACAAGAGCACCGCGTCGCAGCTGACCGCGGCCGACCTCGCGCCGTTCAGCCCACCGGTCTCGGCCCCTTTCGTCGAGGAGAAGGTCGGCGACCCCATGGCGGGCGGCCAGGCCCAGCAGGCGGCGTTGCGGTCGGAGTCCGCCCATCTGAACCTGTCCGGGATCGACAGGGCCGGTCCGCTGTTGGAGGACGTGCTGTGGAAGAGCACCCGCGGTGCCGCGCCGCGGCCGTTCGAGCTGCGCGCGGCGCTCGCCACCAGCGGGCAGGCCGGTGCCGCCGGGGCCACCGCCGACCCGGAGGACGGCGCGGCGCCGGTCAGCCCCGTGGTCGCCGAGCGGGCGCAGGCGGTGGCCGTCCGCCGCTTCGGCCGGGTCGCCCAGGTTGCCGAGGCCGGCCAGAATGCGACGGTGGACTGCACCGCCACCGCCGCCAACGGTGGCGTAGATTCGGCGCTGCCCGAGTCGGGGCTGCCCATCGCGCTGCCGCTGACCGCGCTGCTGCTCGGGGTCGCCCTGCTAGGCCTGGAACGGCTGCGCGGCAGCAAGTCTGAGAGGGGGAGGCTGTGAACCCGGGGCCGGTCAGCCGCCGTGACCTGCTCCGCGCCGGCGGCGTCACCCTCGCCGCCGGCGCGCTGGCCGGCGGGGGGCAGCGCCGCGCGTCGGCGGCCGCCCAGCAGCCGACCACGGTCACGATCGACGGCACCGCGCTCGGCACCGGCTCCTACAACTACCACCCGTTCCAGCTCCCGGCCGGTGTCAACCGGCTCGACGTGACCCTGACCAAGCGCAACGCCCCACAGCGCAACGCGGTGGGGCTGGGCATCTTCGACCCGCGGGGCTCGCATTATGGCACCCGGGCCAGTCCGAACGGCTTCCGCGGCATCTTCGGAGAGGAGCGCTCCGCCTTCACGATCACGCCGAGCGAGGCGACGAACGCCTTCATCCCCGGGCCGTTGCCGGCCGGGAGCTGGACGCTGATCGTCCCGGTCTTCACCGTCGGCCCCGAGGTCCTGAATTACACGATCACCGTGACCATGGGCTACGGCGACGCGCCGCAGGCGTTCGTGCTCGGTCGCGACATCGACCTGGTGCGCGACGAGCCGGGGTGGTATCGCGGGGACCTGCACGCGCACACCCAGGCCAGCAGCGACGCGCTGTCCTCCGGCTCGGCCCAGCTGCCCACCGACTGGGCCGCCACCTGTCGGCGGATCGGCCTGGACTTCCTTGCCCTGACCGACCACAACGTCGTCAGTCAGAATTTCCACGTCGCTGCCGACGCCGGCGACAGCGGGGTGCTCCTGCTGGCCGGCGAGGAGATGACCAACTGGTTCTACGGTCACGCCACCGTCTCCGGCATCTCCCCTGGCGACTGGTTCGACTGGCGGCAGCTGCCCGGTCAGGCCTACACCGGTGCGGCCGTCGCCGATCCCACCGTCGGCCGCATCCAGGATTTCCTCGCCCACACCCGCGAGCTCGGCGCCTTCGTCAGTGCCGCGCACCCGCTGGGTGCGACGCTGGCCTGGCGCTTCTTTCCCGACGCCGTTGCCGACGAGAAGGCCCGTACGGACTCCCTGGAGGTCTGGACCGGGCCCTTCCAGCCCGACGACCAGGCCAGCGTCGACACCTGGGACTCCATGCTCAAGGCCGGCCAGCACCTGGTGGCCAACGGCGGCAGCGACCTGCACGGGGTCGTCAACACCGGTGGCTTCGCCGCCGGCACGCCGACCACGGTGGTGCACGCGTCGGCGCTGGGCAAGGGGCAGGTCATCGCGGCCCTCAAGGCCGGCCGCAGCTTCATCACCAGGGTCCCGCGGGGCGCCGAGGCCTACCTCAGCGTGCGCAATCCGGCCGGCGACCAGCGCCAGATCATGGGCGGCACCGTCTACGGCGCGGCGACGGACCTGCTCACCGTCGAGGTCGCTGTACGCCGGGCCGGCGGATTGCGGTTGGTCCTGCTGCGGGACGGCGCCGTACTGTCCACCACGCCGCTGACCGACCCCGATCAGACGGTGACCACGACGCTGCCGCTTGCCACGGACGGTTATCTGCGGGCCGAGCTGCGAGGAGCTTCGGTGGTCGACCCGGTCAACCCGCTGGCGAGTCGGCTCGACATGGAGGCCCTGACCAACCCGGTCTGGCTGCGGCTGGGTCCGGTCCCGGAGGGCACGGTGCGCGACGACACGCAGCCGCCGCCCCCCGACGGTCAGGCCACGCCGGCCATGCCGGAGGTCGCGACCGCCGCACTGCTGCCGCTGGCCGGCCTCGCGGCCGGGGCCGCCGCCCTCGCGGTCCGGCACCGCGGTGGCGGCCCCCGGCCGGTCACGCACACCGAGTTCGCGCTGCTCGGCAGCGACGCCGGCTGGCGCGAGACCGTCGAGCTGGTCGGCGAGGTGACCCGGGTGACCGACGCGGGCGTGGTCCTCACCCGGTGGGTGCCCGGCTGCTGCTCCACCGACGCCGCCCTCGACGTGCTGGTCACCGGCCTGCCATCCGGCCCGCAGCGACCCGACGTGGGTCAGTGGTGGAGCGCGGTCGGTCGCGCCGACGGCAAGCTCGACGCGGCGGGGCGGCAGATCCCAGTACTGCGAGCGGCCGGCGGCGTACCCGTGTCCGCGCCGCCACCCCGCCGCGAGGCCTGACCGCGCTACCCGCGCTAGCGACCCTTGGTCGCTGGGACGTTGACGGTTGTGCCACGTTCTGGTTGAGCGTCGGCGCGTGCGGGTGCACCCTCGTCGTGGGTCTGCAACTGCTCCAACACCTTGAGGCGCAAAGCCTCCATGTCGCGTAGGGCGACCGGCCCGGCCCTGGTGGTCGGGATCTCAGCGGAGCAGGGGTGACCCCAGGCTCGACCGCCGAGGTCCGCAAGGGTCCCCGGGCGGGCAAGGCCGGGCCAGCGATGGGGCGGTCGGTACCGCATGCCCAGCCGTCGTGCGTCCGGCCGCACCCCCGACGACCGGTGATCTCACCGTCGACCTGCACCGACCGCACTTGGCGGTCCGAGGCGAAGCCTCATTAGTTAGTGGTGTGCGGAGCATGGCTATGAGCCATGCTCCGCACACCGTTGTCAGCTACGACGGCCGGTGGGTTCAGACGGCGGGGGCGCCGGGGACGCTGGCCTCTGCCAGGCTGTGCCGCCTCCAGGCGTAGGCCCCGCCCGCGACCACCAGACCGGCGGCCGGCAGGAGCAGTGCGCGCGGCACCTCTGGCATGGCCGACGGGGGGACGACCGCGTTGGCCCCCGCCGTCTTGGCCAGCGTGACCCGGTCGATCTCGGCACCGAAGTCGTTCAGCGTCCGCAGCACCATGCTGGTCTGGCCGCCGGGGGCCGCCGGGGCCACGTCCACGACCACGACCGCGTAGTCGTCATAGCGGGCCTGCGACCAGGTGACCCCGTCCGGCGTGAGCTGCTTGCTGCCGCCGGAGCCCTGGCCGGTCTGAAGCAGGCCGGAGATATTTGTGGAGCCCTGCGTGTTGGGGTTGCCGCGGTAGCGCTCGGTGTACTTGCCCGTCGTCGGGTCGGTGACCAGGGCGTCGGGGTCGATGCCGTAGCGGGGTCGGCCGGCGGAGCCGTTGTTGACGTAGGTCGTGCCCTGCCAGCCGGCCACCGTGCTGCCGTCGGGTGCCGACGTGCCGACGGTGGTGCTGCCGACGTTGCCGCTGCCGGCGGTGTACTTCAGCGGGTCGCTGCGCTCGAACTGGTGGTTGTGGCCCTGGAAGACGACGTCCACCTGGTACTTGGTGAACAGCGGACCGACCACGCTGCGGACACCGGCGTCAGAGTGGTGGTTATTGCTGGTGGCATAGGCGCAGTGGTGGAAAAAGGCCACGATGTAGTCGATGGTGCTGTCGCGACGGAGCTTCGCGAGCTCGCCGTCGAGCCAGCTGGCCTGGGCGCCGTTGGTGTAGCCGGTGCTGGACTGGATCTCGAGGGACAGGTCGTTGCAGTCGATCGCGACCACCCCGACGTTGCCGTAGCGGAAGCTGTAGACCGACGGCGACGGGCTGTTGTCCGCCGCAGCCCCGCCGATCAGGTCGATGCGCGCGGCGTGGCCGGTGTAGCCGTGGGTCGCGAGGCTCGCGCCGTACCCGTTCTGCGGTTGGCTCGACGTGGGGTCGCCGTCGTAGACCGCCTCGATGTCGTGGTTGCCCAGCGCGTACATCCAGGCGGTGTTGCTGGCGCTGCGGTCGTTCTGGGCGAAGTAGGCGCTCCAGATCGTCGGGTCGAAGGTGTCGGGGTAGCCTTTCGTGCCAGCTGGCTGCCCCGCGGTCGGCTTGGGGTTGGCGCCGCCGCCGTAGAACTCGGCCAGGCCGTTGCCGGAGGGGTCGGCGTAGGCGATGTCACCGCCGACCAGGTTGAACACCGGCCGCTGGCTGACGATCACGTCCACCAGCGAGTTGCAGGGGTACTGGGTGCGGTTGGCAACCCCGTCCTGCCGCCGTCCGCTCGCGCTGCGCGAGGCCGTGGTGGGGTCGCTGCCGTCGGTGGTCGTCGTCGGCCTGTACGGGTCGAGCGGCGGGTTGCTGGCTTTGGTCGGCGTGGCACGACCGGTCTGGGAGGGGGGCAGGTCGGAGTAGTAGTCGCTGGAGGCCACGCCCGCCGCGGTGTTGGGCTTGTACGGGTCCGGGGTCGAGCCGACGTTGATGCCGTGGTCGGCGAACGCGGTGAAGGTGAACGGCGCCGTGCTGCCCGCGGCCGGCGCGGTGCTGAAGGTGGCGTCGGCCGTCGAGGAGCCGTCGGTGGTCAGCCGGAAACGCCAGTGGTACGTCGTGCCGGGGGTCAGGTTGCCCAGCAGCGCATGCACGAAGTACTGGGTGAGCGCGAAGAACGTGGCGTTGCCATTGGAGTCGCTGCTGGGAACGGTGCTCACCAGCTGGCGGATCTCGGCGGTGGCGGTCTGGCCGTAGCTCGAGGTCAGGCCGTAGTCGACCAGGATCGTGCCGTCGGCCGGCTTGGGGCGGCCACCCTGGAAGTCGAAGAACTCACCGGAGACGAACATCTGCGTGCGGGCGTCGTTGCCGAAGCCGATGTGCCGGCCGGCCACCACGTTCACGCCGGTCGAGTTCGGCTTGAACGCGCTCGGCACCTGCGCGCGGCGGGTGGCCGCGACCGCCGACTGGGCCCAGGGGGAGGCGTTCAGTCCCAGCACGCCGAGCGTGCCGAGGCTGCCGCTGATGGCGGCCCGCCGGGTCACCCGGTGGCGCTTGAAGACGCCGGTCAGGTACTCCCCCTTCTCGGCCGTGGTCATCTGCGCGGCGAGGTGCTCAGGCACTCCGCAGCGTGGGGTCTCGGGGATCTCTGGCGCCTGATCAGACATAGCGCAGAGCCAACCGCAGTGACAGGCGTGGGGCCATACCTTCTGGAGGAGTTCCCGGCCAACGCTGGGTGAACGATCGGTGGCGGTCAGCCCGCCCGCTTCACCGCCCGGGCGTCGGCCTTGGCCGCGGCCTCGGCGGCGTCAAGCTCGGCGGCGCGCTCAAGCGTGGGCGCGGTTCCCCCGAGGCTGGCCGGCTGCCACCAGCGGTCGTCGGTGCCGCGGGGCCCCGCGGGGTAGGACGCCTGCAGGGCGGTGAGCTGGTCGCGCATGGCGGCCTTGACACGCTCGGTCGCGGCGGCCGCGTCCTCGTCGGCGGCCACCACCTGCGGGGCGCCGACGCTCAGCACCACCTGCACGTGCCGGCCGTCGCGCAGCATCGCCCGCTTGCGGCCCTTGGTCCAGATCCGTTGGCTGCCCCACAGCACCACGGGGATCAGCGGGACGCCGGCCTCCCTGGCCATCCGCGCGGCCCCGCTCTTGAAGTCTTTGAGCTCGAAGCTGCGCGAGATCGTCGCCTCCGGGAAGACGCCGACGAGCTCCCCGGCCCGCAGGGCGTCGACGGCGGCGGTGTACGCCGAAGCGCCGGCCGAGCGGTCCACCGGGATGTGCTTCATGCCGCGCATCAGCGGCCCGCTGACCGGGTTCCGGAACACCTGCTCCTTGGCCATGAAGCGCACCAGCCGGTGGTGCGACCGCCAGAACGGGACGCCGGCCAAGGTGAAGTCCAGATAGCCGGTGTGGTTCATCACCACGACCGCGCCGCCGGCCGCCGGCACCTGGTCCTGCCCGACCACGGTGATGTCGAGGTCCAGGGCCCGGAACAGCCCGAGGGCCACCCGGATGATCGGGGCGTAGACCGGGTCCGACACCCGCCCAACCTATCCAGCCGACCTACTGGGTGCGGCGCCGTCGCACGGCGACTGCGGCGAGCAGGCCGCCCATCGCCAGGCCGGTCAGTGGCAGCAGGGTCGCCCAGGGCGCCTCGGGCATCGCCGGTGCCGCGGCGTCGTAGTTGGTGAAGATGTCGCGGCCGTAGTGCGAGACAGGGGCGGCGCCGGCGTTGCGGCCGGCGTACCCGAGGTGACCGAGCCCGTCGCTGCCGGGGATCGCGGCCGTCGGCCCGAGGTGCAGCAGGTCCTCCATGCTGCGCAGGTAGGAGTACTGGTTGTACTGCCCGGTGGTGTCCAGGGTCCCTGGCTTGATGAACGGCGAGATCAGCACGGTGCCGATGTTGCCGCCGCCCTGCGTCGCCGGCGTCCGGGCGCCTGGCACGTAGGAGCCGTTGTCCTCAGTGGTGGCGAGGTTCGGCCCCCGCGGCTCGTTGCAGCAGGCCAGCGCGTCCCCGGCGCCCTCGTCCAGGGTCACGATCAGCAGGCCGCCCGCTTTGTAGGCGGGGCTGTTCAGGATCGCCGGAACGACGGCCTGCAGCCAGTTGCTGGCGTCCTGCAGTCCGCCCATCTTGTCCGGGCAGGTGACGTAATCGTGGGCGTCGTTGCACAGGTTCGGGGTGAGGTAGGAGTACGCCGGGGTGGTGGCCTCGCTCGCCAGGTCCTGCAGCAGGGGTCCGCTGGCGAGCGTCTCCTTCGCGGTCGCCGACGGGGCGCCGGACACCGTGCCCAGCGGCACGTCGTGTGCCTCGCAGAACCCGTTGGGCCGGTCGGTGAGGGAGTGGTAATAGACGAACGGGTCGTGCTTGCGGGCGTAGAGGGGGCCGTTGCCGGCCGTGCCTGCCGCGCAGCTCACCCTGCCGCCGGAGGACGTCGCCGCGGCGTCCTCCATGTAGCCCTTCCACGTGACCCCGTGCTCGTCCAGCTGGTCGGCGAGCGACTTCACGCCGGCCGGGAAGGTGCAGCCCAGCGCGGCGCCGCCGCCGGCCCCGGCGATCGCCTGCCCGTCGGCGTCGAACGTCACGCCCTGGGCGCCGCCGAGCACGCTGCTGTCCTCGCAGTCGACCTTGGTCTTCGCGTTCGCTCCCTGCCCGGAGGTCTGGGAGATGTAGTTGTCCAGGCTGTTGTGCCCGGTGCCGTAGTAACCCTGCACGAGCGCGCCCAGGCTGGGCAGGGTCCTGGCGAGGTAGGGCGCGGTCACCTGCCCGACCCCGAAGTTGGTCAGGAACTCACTGTTCTCCAAGGTGATGGTCCAGATGTGCTTCACCGGCGGCAGCGGGTCCTCGGCGGCGCGCGCAGGCCCGGCGAGGGGCAGCAGCGCGCAGGCGGCGAGCCCGAGCGCCGCGAGCAGGCCTACGCGTCGGCGCGACGGCGGTGCGGACGGGGGTGCGGACGGGATGGCCGGCATGGGGTAGGACTTCCCCGGACTCGGGCCCGGTCCTGCCCGCCGCAGATGAACAGCGTCCGAACAGGCCAGGCAGCAGCTACGCCGGCGGCGGCCCGTGGCGCCGGTGGGCCAGCAGCACTGCGCCTGCCGCCGCCCCGGCCACCGGGACCAGCAGCCCTAGCGGCGCCTCGGGCAGCGCAGGCGAGGGCGACGCGCCGACCGCCTGCGCGAGCGCGACCTGCTGGGTCCGGTCGCGCTGCACGGCGGCACCGCGGTCGGTCGCCCAGACCACTGAACCGGCTGACACGGAGGGAAAGGTGGCGTTGCCCGCCGTACTCAGGTCCCTGGCGTCCGTCCAGGTGGTGCCGTCGTCCGACAGTCGGGCGGTGCGCACGCGCCAGCGCCAGTCCGCCGAGCGCGAGTCGTAGAACACCACCCTCAGGGCACCGTCGGGATCCACGGCCAGGCGCGGGCGCTGGTTCATCCCGGCGGCCGGTACGTCGAGGCCCGTGGCTGTCGTCCAGGTGCGGCCGGCGTCGCGGGAGGACGACCAGCGCAGTGTCACGTCCGTGCCGGAGGAGGTGGCGGTGGGCTTGGTCTCCCAGACGCAGACGAGCAGGCCGTCGGGGCGCGCGGCGATCGCCGGGTGCCGCTGGGCCTGGCTCGCGTCCGGCCGCACCCGCCGCGGCGGCGACCACGCGCTCGACCCGGCCACGCGCACTGACAGCAGGGGCTCCCAGCTGTCCGGGTCGGTCGTCACCGTCGCCGTACCGGCGAGCGAGGTGTGCCCGGTGAACAGCGGGTCGGGGTCGCTGCGGTCGTCCTGCCAGACGACCGCCACATCCCCGCCGGGGAGCATGGTGCTGTCCGGGAAGAGCGATGCTGGGTAGACCGCCGAGCGCGTGTCCGCCGGCGTGGGGTCGACGACCGTCTTGCCGGTGCTGGCGAGCGAGGCGGGCGCGGCGTCGACGCCGAGGAGCTGGGCCAGGACGTCGAAGGCCCGGGCCCCGGTGTTTTCCTGCCACGCCACCAGCGGTGCTCCGGAGGGCGTGAGGAGCACGCTGGGGTGCTCGGCGCGCACCCCGGCCGGGACGGACGTGACGCGCACCTCGGCGTCGAAGCTCCGTCCGTCGTCCCGGCTGTGCCGGGCGTAGATGTCGGGCCGGTGCGGCAGCTGGGTGCCGCGGTCCTCGGACCAGACCACCCAGACGTCCCGCCCGGCGGCGGCCACCCGGGGGTGCCGGGCGGCCGGGCTCCCCGCACCCGCGGCCGGGGCGGACAGCACGCTCTCCGCGCCGCCGGGCACGCGTCGGTGCACCACGACGCTGCCGCCGTCCACCTGTCGCTCGGCGACCACGTGGGTGGTGCCACCGCTGACCGCGATGTCGGGGAAGCCGGTGAACCGCCCCGCACCCGTCAGCACCAGCGGCGCCGAGTCATCGTCCGCTGCGGCACCAGCGATCGGGTCGGGCAGGGGTGACGCCGGGGCCGGCACGGCCGGGGCGACGGTGTAGGAGAAGACCGGTGCCGTGGCCCCCATGAACTGGTCGAGCGGGTCTGTCTGCCCCCTGAGCCCCGAGGGCCCGCCGGCGCCGCGCAGCTCCACCCGCCACCAGCCGGCGCCGGCCGGCACCGTGACCGGCACGGTCAGGGTCAGGTCCGGGGTCGCCACGGGCAGGCTCAGCAGCGGGGCGCCGGTGCTGCGCCCCGGGCTGGCCCAGATGAGCAGGGTGAGCCCGGTGCCGGCGACGACCCGCACGCGCAGCCGGCCGGCAGCACCGGTTCGGGCCGGCACCTCGTCGCCCCCCAACGCCTCGAAGCGGCCGTCACCGTCGAGGTCGGCCTCGAGCGTGGCGACCGCCTGGAGCCGGTTCGGGCCGACCACCATCCGGCCGGCCAGCAGGGCGTCCAGCAGGCCCCGCTGGCTGCGCGCCCCGGCGAGCAATGTGGTGCACGGCAGCCCCGGTCCAGCCGCCGCCCAGAGCTCCTTGAAGTGGTCGTCGCAGGCCCCGGCGACGCCGGTCCGGAAACCGGCGTTCCACTGCCGCTCGGCGTAGTCGACGTCGCCGTCGGGGTCTCCGGCCTTGTTCCACAGCTCGATCCAGTCGACCCCGACCACGTTGCCGTTGACACGCAGGGCGTCCTCGCCCTGGTAGGTGGGGTGGGCGGTGCCCCACGCCGCCCCCATCGCGTGCGCCTCCCAGAGCGACTGCTGCACGTGGCGGTGCTCCGCGCTGCCGACGGGGTTGCGCCCGTCGACGATCTCGTCCACGCCGCCGAGCACGATGGCATGCGGGCTGCCGTTGGCCTCCTCGCCGGGCAGCAGCAGCACCGTCGACGACGTCCACTGCGGGTCCCAGTGCTGGCTGTAAGTGCGGTGATCTGTCAGCGGCAGCCAGTCCAGGCCGGTGCGGCCGGCCTGAGCGACCTGGTCGCCGACGCCGAGGTTGCCCGGCGCACTCTGACTGGCGGTCTGGCGCAGGAAGCTGCCGTCGGCGGAGTGGTCGTCGTGCACGTGTGTGTCCCCGGCGAGCTGCACGAGGCCGAACAGGGCGTCCCCTGCCTGCGGGCTGGCGGCCGGGGTGCCGGTGACGTCGGTGACGCCGGGAGGCACGGCCCCGCCTGCCGCCGCCGGCCGCGCGCCGGCGGCCACCGCAGCGCCGGTTACGGCAACGCCGAGGGCGCCGCGCAGCACGGCCCGGCGGGTGGCGCCGGGGAGGGGATGGCACTCGCACGCCTGCTGGTTGGCCGTCACCCCTGCAAGATTGGTCCCCTTCAGCGTGATCCCTGCCGGCGCAGGGCGAACGCTCGATGAACGCGCGGCGCGACGGACAGAGTGCTCGCCGCTCACTGCCGCAGC
>JAABUP010000431.1_pt1 | contig 93021 bp, 80 predicted proteins | sample 5559201 | NCBI WGS metagenome assembly JAABUP01 (sample SAMN10711887, study PRJNA513373) | rock metagenome | isolation source: Antarctica rocks | place: Antarctica | reverse complement strand
TGCTGCCTGGATGAGAAGAGCCGTGTGACGGGAGACTGTCACGCACGGTTCCGTGGGAGCCGGGGGGTGAAACTCCCCCCGGCCACCCGACCCCCTTTGTCCCCAATCGGCCAGTACATCGCGATGATGTCACAGCAGCAGCCAAAGATTCGCTGAATGGCGCCAAGCAGCCGGATCCCCCTTGCCCTAACGCAGAACGGTCACCCTCAACTGCCAGATCTGACGCGCGTGGATGTGGCCGGTTCAGGTCAGCCGAGGTAGTAGTTGATTTCGGGGAGCAGTTTGGCTGCGTTGGCACTGAGGTAGCGGTCGTAGCGGTGGTCGCCGACGAGGGTCGCTTTGAGGAAGGCGACGGTGTAGAGGTTGACGATGTGATGGGCTGTTTCGACCGGTAGGGAGCCGATGAGGCAGTCATTCATTTCGAATTGTTCGATGTTGGTGAGGCCGGCGCGCAGGTTGGATAGCAGGCCGGGGAGGTTTCGATGAACGCGCGGTGGGTGGCGCCGACCAGGTCGACGCGGATCAGTGGTCGTCCGCTGATGAGCTGCATTGGGCGGGTCAGGTTGGGGTTGAGCGGGGTCAGGTCGTCCTGGGTCCCGCCGAGCAGCAGGGTGGGGATGCGGATGGACCGCATTTGGGTGTCGGTGAGGTAGCTAGTCGTTGGGGTCATGGCGACGACGGCCTTGATCCGCGTGTCGGCTGGTACGCCGGGGTCGGCGCCGATCGGCAGGGCCATGGCGGTGTACGCACCGAGCGAGTGGCCACTGGCGGCGACTTCGGTCATGTCGACGGTGGCGCCGAGTCCGCCGGCGCCGGCGGCGACCTGGTCGAGCAGGAAGGACAGATCTTTTGAGCGTTCGATCAGGTCGGTGCTGACCGGTAGGTAGTCGTTGAGTCCGGTGCTGCCGGGGTGGTCGGGTGCGAGGAGGACGAAGCCGTAGCTGGCCAGGGCTTCCATCAGGAACGAGGACTGGAATCGGATGGTGGGTTTGCCGTGGCTGAAAAGCACGATGGGGTAGCGGCCGGCGGCGGCGGGCAGCTCGTCGTAGGCCATGTGCGAGGGGTAGCCGAGGCCGGCCACGACTTCGTAGCGCGACAGCGGCTTGCCCTTCGCTGACGCGAGCGGCGCCGGATACCAGGCGTCGACAGTCAACGTGCGCTGCCGCGTCGGGTCGGTGACTGTAAACGTGCGGCGCCCGACCGCGTAGTTGCCGCTCTTTTGCGGATCCGCAAAGGGGGGCAACGGCTTGGTCGCCGCCGTGGGCGTGGAACTGACCTTGGGCGTCGCACCGGGTGCTACCGAGGGAGTGCTCGTTACTCCTGGCTGCACGTTTGACGCTTTGTCGACGCTTCTAGACCCAGTGCAGCCAGCGATGACGCCAATGATGAGCAGAACAGACGCCAGTCCCCCGAGCAGTCTGTTGCGATGCCGCAGCGTCCTCTTGGATGGCTTTCTTGACGTATTCGAGTTTGCGTCGGCCTGCTCGGATGGCTCAGCAGTCTGGTAGTTGATCAGAAACTCGAAGGTAAGCATCGCTAACGACCCCGCTCGGGTCGATCGCATCCCAATAACTGGTTGATCCTGATGGCCCGGTGACCGCCTCGCCCAGCGTGCGGCAGCGCACGTTGACCCTGTCACCGTCATTGAGCGTGGAGACGGTGCCCGCGGTCGTGGAGGTTGTCAAGTTCTCTGTGTAGGTCGTCGTAATGATCTTTAGTGGAGGTAGGTGTCGAGTCGTCCGGGAAGAGCAGGGCGAGGGCAATCAGGGCTGGTTTCCAACCGTAGACGAGTTGTCCCTCCACGAGTCTTCCGGGGGCTTGTTCGGTGGTGGCGGGGTGCGCTGCGCAGCTGGCCCGCTTGGCTCGTTCGCGGGCGCGCTCGGCGGCTCGCTTGTCCTCCACGTTCATGATCGCCAGCCAGAGGAGCTTGACGGCGGCGGCGTCGGTGGGGAAAGGCCCACGGTTTTTGCTGATCTTGCGGAGTTGGTAGTTCAGGCTCTCGATGCTGTTGAGGGTGTAGATCAGCTTGCGCACAGCCGGGCGGGAATGCCAGGAAGGGGGTGAAGCGCTCCCAGGCGTCGGAGAAGACCTTGACGCTGGCCGAGTCTCGCAGGCGGGCCTGGGTCGGCGTGTCGGGGCAACACGCCGACGGTTCCGGTGACGCTCGCCGAGGAGGCGTGTTGTTTGAGCAAGCGACACCGGGCGTACCGCCAGCAGGTGATAGCAACGGCACATGAGCCGACCCACGCCCTGCGTGCTCTTGGCCGCACCGCTCGCGGTGGCGGTCATCGCCGGCGGCACGGCCGCATGCGGGTCCAGCAAGCCACCCGCGGCGACGCCGACGGCCGTCGGAACCGCGCAGTCCTCTGCCGCGCAGCCCTCTGCCGCGCAGCCCTCGGCCGCGCAGCCCTCTGCGGCCCAGCCCTCGGCAGCGTCAGCCCAGACGGCCCCGACCCGGCACGTGTTCGTCATCAACCTGGAGAACAAGGGCTACGCCACGACCTTCGGCCCCGCATCGCCCGCGCCCTACCTCTCCCGCACGCTGCGCGGGCAGGGCGTGCTGCTCGAGCAGTACCACGGCACCGCCCACAACAGCCTGCCCAACTACCTGGCACAGATCTCCGGCCAGGGACCGAACCCGCAGCAGCAGGCCGACTGCCCGATGTTCTCCCCCTTCGTCGGCGCCGACAAAGGACCGGCCACCGTCGCCCCCCAGCAGGCGGTCGGCCGTGGCTGCGCCTACCCCGCGTCGGTGCCGACCCTCGCCGGGCAGCTGACCGACAAGGGCCTGACGTGGAAGGGCTACCTGGAGGACATGGGCGCCGACTCCGCCCGCGAGCCGGCGACCTGCGCCCATCCGGCGCTCGGCGCGCCCGACCCGACGCAGCACGCCAGCGCCACGGACGCTTACGCCACGAAGCACAACCCCTTCGTCTACTTCCGTTCCGTCACCGACTCGCCGTCCTGCGACCGCAATGTGGTCAACCTCGGCGCCCTGACCGGTGACCTGGCCCAGTCCGCGTCGACCCCGAACCTTGCCTACATCACCCCCAACCTGTGCCACGACGGGCACGACGCCCCCTGCGCCGGCGGGGAGCCCGGTGGCCTCATCAGCGCGGATGCCTGGCTGAAGATGTGGGTGCCTCGCATCCTCGCCTCCCCGGCCTACCGGCAGGACGGCCTGCTGGTGGTGACCTTCGACGAGTCCGACGCCCCACAGGCGGACTCGTCCGCCTCGGGCGGCGAGGTGCCCGGCCCCAATGCAGGCAAGCCGGGCATCGTCGGCCCGGGCGGCGGCCGGGTCGGCGGGGTCGTCGTCTCGCCGCGGACCACTGCGGGGACGACGTCGTCGGCCGGCTACAACCACTACTCGCTGCTTGCCAGCATCGAGGACATCTTCGGGTTGCCCCACCTCGGGTTCGCCGGGCAGGCTGGGCTCCCGCGCTTCGGCTCCGACATCTACTCGGCGCGATGACCCGGCACTCGGCCTCGGCGTTCGGGGCGGCTCTGGCTGGGCTCGTGGTGCTGACCGCCGTCGTCGTCGGCTGCGACTCGTCCAAGCCGGCGGCCGGCCGAGCGGGGCCAACCGGGTCGCCGAGCGCATCACCGGGTCAGGTCAGCGGCCCGCCGGTCACCGACGCCTCGTACGGCCGTGGCCTGCTCGGCAACGGGCGCGCTCTGCAGCCGGCGGGCAAGCTGACTGCGGTGGGCAACGCGCCGACCGGAGGCGCCGCCACGCCCGACGGCCGGTTCTTCTGGTCGGTCTCGACCGGCCGCGGCCGCCAGGACATCCGCATCGTGGCCACCACCGGCACGAGCGCGCCATCGGTCGTGCAGACCATCCCCGTGCCGGGCGCCTCCGGAGGGCTCGCCTTCGACCCGGTCCGCCCGCTGGCCTACCTGTCGGGCATCCAGGACTCTGCGCACGCCGACCAGCAGCGCCCGGGCCTGCCCGGCCGGCAGGGGGACGTCGTCTCGGTCTACCGCTACGACCCCGCGACCGGCCGCGCGCGGTTCGACCACCTGATCCCGGTGCCACCGCCCGCGTCGGCCCCGGCGGTCCAGTCCTTCCCACCATCCGCCAAACGCCTGTCCTGGCCCGACCGGTTGGCGATCAGCCCGGATGGTCAGCGCCTGCTCGTCCCGCTGAACCTGGCCGACGCCGCGGCCGTCGTCGACACCACCACGAGCGCGGTGCGCACGGTGCCCGTCGGCCACTACCCCTACGGCGCCGCGGTGCTGCGCGACGGCCGGACCGGGCTGGTGACGAACGAGTCCCAGGGCACCGTTTCAATGGTCGATTTGACCACCGCGAAGGTGCTGAAGACGATCACGGTCGGCCCCAACCTCTCCCACCCGGAAGCAATTGTCGCCGACCCGCACGTCGACCGCGCCTTCGTCGCCGTCGCCAACTCCGACCAGGTCGTCGTGCTGGACACCGCGGACCGGTCGGTCACGGCGACGGTGTCGGTCGAGCGGCCGCAGGGCCTCGGCACCTCGCCCGTCTCGCTGTCGCTGTCGGCGGACGGGCACCGGCTCTACGTGGCCGAGGAAGGCGCCGACGACCTCGCCGTCATCAGCGTGCCCGGCGAGGATGGGCCGGCCGACTACCGGCTGCTCGGCCGCATCCCTACGGCCGCCACCCCGACCGTCGTCGCGGCGGTCGACCCACCGTGCGGGCCGCCGGGCCAGCATTGCTCGACCGTGGTGTACCAGACGTCGAAGGGCCTCGGCGTTGGGCCGAACCCCAACGGCCCGCGCCCCACCGACCCGCGCGACAGCGACGACACCATCGGCAAGTACTCCTACCTGCCCTCGATCGTCACCGGGCAGGTAGGCGTGCTGCCCGCGCCGGACGATGCCGCCCTGGCCGGCACGAGCGCCACGGCGGAGCACCAGCTCATCCCGGTCAGCACCACCAGCCCGCCGGCTGACACGCCGCTGCGCCCCGGCGGCCCGATCCAGCACGTCTTCTTCCTTGTCCGTGAGAACCGGACCTACGACCAGGTGCTCGGCGACGTGGCTCGCGGCGACGGCGACCCCAAGCTGTCGCTTTTCGGGTCGTCCGTCACGCCCAACCTGCACGCGCTGACCGAACGCTTCCCGCTGCTCGACCACGTCTTCGCCAACTCCGAGGCTTCCATCGACGGCCACTTCTGGACCAGCGCCGGTGAGGTCAGCGACTACGTACAGCAGAACTGGCCGCAGAACTACGGTGACCGTGGCCGCCCGTACGACTTCGGGGTCTACTCGGTGACCTGGCCCGGCAACAGGTTCCTGTTCGATGCGGCCCGCAAGCAGCACATCTCGTCGTTCAACTACGGCGAGGCGGTCGCCGGAGCGCTGCCGCTGCCGGACAAGGACCGGGACGAGGCGGCCACGGCCGCGACCACCGCGACGTTCACCGAGTCCGACCTCGGGCCGGGCATCCCGTCGCTCGGCGGCGCGAAGCCGGCCGGCCAGTGCTACCCCAACGACGCGGCGATCAACAAGAACCCGCTCACGCAGCACCAGACCTGGGACAGCACACCGCCGGTTGGTGCGGCTCCGGGAGCCGAGTCGCGCTTCGACTGCTTCCGCGCCCGGTTCCAGCGGCAACTGGCCACGAACGCCGTGCCGGCGCTCAACTACTTGGTCGTCCCCAACGACCACACCGCGGGAGTAACACCGGGGCAGCGCACCCCGCAGGCGCTGGTGGCCGACAACGACTACGGCACCGGGCAGATCGTCGACCTGATCTCGCACTCGCCGGTCTGGGCGTCGTCGCTGATCGTCGTGGTCGAGGACGACTCCCAGGACGGCGCCGACCACGTCGACGCCCATCGCATCCCCGCCATGGTGATCAGCCCCTATGCCAAGCCTGGGGCGGTGTTGCACACCCGGTACGACCTGCTGTCCGCCATCCGGACCATGGAGCTGGTGCTCGGGTTGCATCCCCTGGGCTTCGCCGACGCGAACGCCGCCCCGATGTACGACGCGTTCACCGCAACGCCGCAGAACGCCGGGCCCTACAGCGCTCTCGTACCGATCCAGAGCCGGACGGCCATCAGCACCGCTGGCAGCCCCGGCGCGGCGGTCTCGCGGACGCTCGACCTCAGCCACACCGACGCGGTGCGCCAGCGAGACCTCGACCGGGTGCTATGGCAGTCGGTGCACGGCGATGCCTCCGAGCCGCCGCCGCCCGGGCCGGGGGCCGTCGACGAGCAGTAGCGCTGGGTCGTGGGTCGTGCTGGCATCACGCGCCGCCCGCCGATACCACTTCTTGCAGCTGCCGTTGCCTCGGGGGCGCTGCTCGTCTCCTGTGCCGGCCCTGTTGCCAGCGGCAGCCGTCCGGACGCGCCCGCAGGTGCCCAAGCGGCGCCCGTCGCCTCGTCCCGGGCGCTTCCGCCGTCGCTCGCGTGCTGTACCGCACCGCTTGCGGAGCGTGCGGCACGCACCCTGGTCGTCGGCCTGCCCGACACCCTCAGCCCCGCCGACACCCTCGCCTGGCTCGTGCCGCGGCTGCACGTGCGCGGCATCCTGCTCACCGCCGGCAACGTCCGCAGCACGGGGCAGGTCCATACCCTCACCCGAGCGCTGCGGGCGGCTAGCGGAGGGCCGCTGCTGCTGACGATCGACGAGGAGGGCGGCCGGGTCTCGAGCCTCGCGCCGATCGTCGGGTCGACTCCCAGCGCGCGGCTGCAAGGCGCGGTCGGGGCTGCCTCCGCCCAGCAACGAGCCACAGTGCTGGCGGCGTCGCTGCGCGGGCTGGGCCTGACGTCCGACCTCGCTCCGGTGGCCGACGCCGACGGCGGCCCGGCGGGCGGCGCGATCGGCGACCGCTCCTACGCCGGCACCCCGACCGCCGCGGGGGCCGACGCGCTCGCCGTCGCCCGGGCGCTGGCCTCCGGCGGCATCACCCCGGCGATCAAGCACTTTCCCGGCCTTGGACGAGCAGCCGGCGACACCCACCTGAGTGACCCGATTGTGCAGGCCGACCTGGCGAGCCTGGCGCGCACCGACCTGCGCCCCTTCGTCGACGCCGTGCGCGCAGGTGCGCCGCTGGTGATGCTCGGGCACGCCGAGTACACCGCGTTCGGCGACGGGCTGCCGACCAGCATGTCGCCGCCGGCCTACCGGCCGCTGCGATCGGTCGGCTTCACCGGCGTTGCGATGACCGACTCCATCGGGATGGGGGCGGTCAATACTCGCTTCGACTACCCGGAAGCCGCTGTACGGGCACTCGTCGCAGGTGCCGATGCCGTGCTGGCGACCGACGGGCGCGAGACCGTCCGGATGCGTGACGCGATCGTCGCTGCCATGCGCTCCGGCCGGCTGCCCGAGGCGCGGCTCGACGAGGCAGCCGCCCGCGTCGCGCGGCTCGGCGGCGGCGACCCGATCCGGCTCACCTGCCGCGACGCCGTGCTGCCCTCACTGCTGGCCACGCCGACCCGGGCTCGAAGCGCCGGACGAGCGAAGCCACCCGCCGAGCCAGCCCGCCGACAGCCTTAGGCTGGCCCCATGCCTCAGCTGAGGGTGGCGCTCGCGCAGGTCGACACGGTCGTCGGCGACCTCGAGGGCAATGCGCAGACCGTCCGCGACTGGACGGCGCAGGCGGCCGCGGCAGGAGCGCACCTCGTCGCCTTCCCCGAGATGACCCTGACCGGCTACCCGCCCGAGGACCTCGTGCTGCGCAGCTCGTTCGTCACCGCGACCCGCGCCCGGCTGGAGCGGCTGGCCGCCCAGTTGGCCGGCGACGGGCACGGCGAAGTCGCTGCCGTCGTCGGCTACCTCGACCGCTCCCCCACCCCGACCCCCCGCCTCGGGCGCCCGGCCGGCGAGCCGCAGAACGCCGCCGCGGTGCTGTGGAACGGTTCGGTCGTCGCCCGCTACGCAAAACACCACCTGCCCAACTTCGGCGTGTTCGACGAGGCCCGCTACTTCGTCCCCGGTGACCGCTTCCCCGTCGTGCGGCTGCACGGCGTCGACGTCGGCCTGGTGATCTGTGAGGACCTGTGGCAGGACGGCGGCCCGGTTGCCGTGGCGCGCGAGGCCGGCGTCGGCCTGCTGGTGTGCATCAACGGCTCGCCCTACGAACGCGGGAAGTCGCACACCCGCGACGAGCTGGCCGCGCGCCGGGCCCGGGAGGCCGGGGCGGTCCTGGCTTACGTCAACCTCGCGGGCGGGCAGGACGAGCTGGTCTACGACGGCGACTCGCTCATCGTCGACTCCGCCGGCACGCTGCTCGCCCGGGCGCCCCAGTTCGACGAGACGCTGCTGGTGCACGACCTGGAGCTGGCCGAGGCGAGCGACACGGGCACGACCGGCCCGGTCGACGCCGCCGACGGCACCGTTGTCGACGTGCAGAGGGTGCAGCTCGGCGGCGAGCCGGTGGCCAAGTACGAGCCCGACGCCGCGGGCTTTGCTGACCGGCTCGACCCCGACGCCGAGCTGTGGGCGGCCATCGTCACCGGCACTCACGACTACATCCGCAAGAACGGCTTCTCCACGGTGGTGCTGGGCCTGTCGGGCGGAATCGACTCGGCGATCGTCGCCACGGTGGCTGTCGACGCGCTCGGCGCGCAGCACGTGCACACGGTTGCGCTGCCATCGGCGTACTCCTCGGGCCACTCGGTGGCGGATGCGGCCGAGCTCGCCGAACGGCAAGGCACGCAGCACCGGGTGCTTCCCATCGCGCCGATGGTCGACGCTTACCAGGAGTCGATGGCACTGTCGGGGTTGGCCGAGGAGAACCTGCAGGCCAGGGTGCGCGGCACGGCGCTGATGGCCCTGTCGAACGCGGACGGCCATCTGGTGCTGACGACCGGCAACAAGAGCGAGCTGGCGACGGGCTTCTCCACGCTCTACGGGGACAGCGCCGGGGGCTACGCGCCGATCAAGGACGTGCCCAAGACGCTGGTGTGGCAGCTGTGCCGGTGGCGCAACGCGGCTGCCGAGAAGCGCGGCGAGACGCCGCCCATCCCACAGCAGATCATCGACAAGCCGCCTTCGGCCGAGCTCGCGCCTGGCCAGCTCGACACCGACAGACTGCCCGACTACGCCGAGCTCGACGTCGTGCTCGACGGCTACGTGGAGCGCGACCTCGGCCGCGACGAGCTGGTGCAGCAGGGCCACGACGCGGCGCTGGTCGAGCGGGTGATCCGGCTGGTCGACCAGGCGGAGTACAAGCGCCGGCAGTACCCGCCGGGACCCAAGGTGACGGGCAAGGCGTTCGGGCGCGACCGGCGGCTGCCCATCACCTCGCGGTGGCGCGAGCCCGCGGCTGGCGGATAGCCGGCGGCCAGGGCCTCGGGCGGGGGCTGCTCGATAAGCACGCCTCCTCCTGCTCGCCACGGCGTGTCGCACGCGACACGCGCAGGCGGTTCGGGCTGGGGCCGAGGAAGCGTGCAGATGCAACACCCGTGAGCTGGCGACGACAAGGAGGACGGGCATGGCGGACCGGTCGGATGCAGGCAGAGGTTCGGCCGATGCGCTGCCCGCGCTCTACGGCGGGGTGCCCGGCCGGCGGGTGACCGTCCGAGACGTAGCACTCGCCAAGGAGCGCGGCGAGAGGTGGGGGATGCTGACCTCCTACGACATGCTGACCGCCCGCATCTTCGACGACGCGGGAGTGCCGTTGCTGCTGGTCGGCGACTCGGCCGGCAATAACGTGCTCGGCTACGACACGACCGTGCCGGTCACGCTCGACGAGCTGCTGCCGCTCGTGAAAGCGGTGGTGCGCTCGACCTCCCGTGCGATGGTGCTCGCCGATCTGCCCTTCGGGTCGTTCCAGGCCTCGCCGCAACAGGCACTCGAGTCCGCGCTGCGGCTGGTCAAAGAGGGCGGAGCGCACGGCGTCAAGCTCGAGGGCGGTCGTCGGGTGGTACCGCAAGTCGAGCTGCTCGCCTCCTCGGGAATGGCGGTGATGGGCCACCTCGGGTTGACGCCACAGAGCGTGCACGGCTTCGGCGGATACCGGGTTCAGGGCCGCGGCGAGGCAGGCGACCAGCTGCTCGAGGACGCGCTGGCGCTGCAGCGGGCGGGTGCGTTCGCCATCGTCCTCGAGGTCGTGCCTGCCGACCTGGCAGCGCACATCACCCGCGAGCTGTTGATCCCGACGATCGGGATCGGCGCGGGGCCGGACACCGACGCGCAGGTGATGGTCTGGACCGACATGGCGGGCCTGACACCCGATCCGGCACCAAAGTTCGTGCGCCGGTACGCCGACCTGCGCGGCACCCTCGCGTCGGCCGCCGACGAATACCTGACTGACGTGCGGGAGAGCCGCTATCCAGCCCCTGAGCACAGCTACAAGTAGCCCTCGGCCCGCCCCGCGGTCGCGGGCTGTGGATAACTACCGACGCTGCGTGATGGCCTGGAGCACGCTCCGGGGGTGACGTTCGGGGCCACGGGCCAGGCAGGGCTTCAGTGACCGGGCGGTTCATCCCCGATCTGGACAATCCTCCCCGGCACTTCGCCGCGCCCGCTGCTCCGCACGGCGACCCGACGGCGGTGCGGCAGACTGCCGCCGCCCTTCGGGTGTTGGCCGCCGAGGTCCGGTCTGCCCAGCGGCAGGCGGCAACCGCCTACGCCGGGCTCGGCGCCTCCTGGCAGGGCGAGGGGCAGCGGGCGACAGCCCATCCCCTGGCCGTCGTTGTGGCAGACGCGGAACGGGCAGCGAGCGGCCTTGACGGGGTGGCCGGCGTGCTGGACCGGTACGCCGGCGAGCTCGACCGGGCTCAGCACGCCCACCGGTTCTCCTGGGGCAAGCTGCTCAAGGTCGGGGCCGTGGTGGTGGTCTCGGCAGGGGTGATCGTGGTCACCGTCGGTGCGGCGGCCCCGGAGGTAGCGGCTGCCGACTCCCTGCTGGTCGGTGGAGAGGTCACCGCGATGGCCACCGCTTCGGCTACGGCGACTGCTGCGGCCAGCAGCACGGCAGCGGAGCTCCTGTCGGCGGCGCGGGTGCTGACCGGCCTGCGCGGGCTGGCGGCTGCCGTCCGGCCGACGCTGCCATGGGCGGTCGGTTTCACCGGGCTCGACGCCGTGCAGCAGGAGGTGACGACCGGCCGGCTGGAGGTCGGCCGGCTCGCGACGGAGTTCGGCCTCAACCTCGTGATGCCGCCGGCGATCGGCAAGGCCGGCGAGGTGGTGCGCGGGGCAGCCGGGCTGGTTGACCGACCAGTGGCGGCGGCGGCCGCCAGTCACCTTGCCGCCGGAGGTGTCAGCGCCGCGGTGGAAGCCGCTCGGGAGAAGCTCGAGCACGGCCACATCTCCCCGGCCGATATGGCGGTGAGCGCCGGGGTGGGGGCGGGGCTGTCGGCTGCTGGAAGTGCGGTCGGGCGAGTGGGAAAGGCGCCTCCCGGTGCTCAGTCCGAGGCTGCCGCCCCGGCGAAGGCGGAGGCGCTCGTCGGCGGCCGGTCCCAGGACGCGCCCGCAAGGGCCGGCGGAGGAAGCAGCGAGCCGGCGCCCGTTGGGTCCGGCGGGTCGAAAGAGCCACCGACAAGCTCGACCGACGTACCGGCAGCGGCGGCGGCCTGGGTGCCGCCGAGGCAAACGGCAGACCACGCGCTCGACAACCCTCTGGACCTCGAAGCGCATGAAGGCGCTGGCCTTGGTCACACCATTGAGCGGCACGTCGGGAAGACCCGTGAGTATCTGCAGGAGCGCCTGAACACCGGCAAGGGCAAGGTCAAGTCAACGTTCAACAGCTTGAAAAGTGCGAACGATGCCGTGCAACGTAACCTGCGAGAGAATCGAGCCGCAGTTGAGGCATACGCGGCCAATTCCAAGGCACCGTTGACCCTGGAACTGCGTTCAGCTGCCAAGGTTGGTGAGGGACTTATCCTGCACCGTGACGGCTCCACACCCGATCCTGTTTCTGTCGTGACCGTGTTGACGCAGCGGGACGGGTATACATACGTCTTGACCTCTTATCTGGAGTGAAGAATTGCTACATTTTCAAGGTGATGAACTTCTGGAACAGTTGTTTGCTTGCTGCTTCTGGCCCGACTGGACGGACGAATGGGCAGATGCGTACACCGCCCTCAGTACCTATCTTGGGCCTACGGATCCGGAGTATTCGCAGGAGGCCGCCCGACTGCTGCGCGAGTTAACCCGCCAGAACGACAAAGAGCTCCTTGAGTCACTAAGGCGTTATCACTGCTATCACGACGCGTCGTTCGAGGCCGACTCTGCGCGCCGCTTCGTCTCGTCTCTCGCGGACTTCCTGGAGTCCGGCCGCCGCGACCCGGAGTTCGACTGGACCCCAGGGGCCGACGCCGCCGAGCCCGAGCTGGTCGAGGACCCCGGTGGCGCCTGGAGCGTTGCGTCGACCTTCGACGACATCGAGCAGGCGAATCGCGAGATCACGCTGGTCATCCGCGCCAAGCCCGAGCTGATCATCGCCTTTGCCCGACACGAGAGGCCGGACATTCCCACCATGCGAGCCCGGATGGTCGAACCGTGCGGCACGGTCATCCTTAACGACGGCCGCTTCGTACGCGGACGCGTCGCCGTCGCCGTGGCCCGGCTCCGCCCCGACGACGGCTCCGACTACGTCCACACCAGCTACCTCGAAGCCGAGGTCGACGACGGCGACGACCCGCGCGAGGACTACCCGCTGCTGCACCTGTACCTCGACGGCTACCTCCACCAGGACTGGCAGGACGACTACGGCACCTGGCAGCGGGCTTTCGCCGACTACCTCACCCGGCGCACCGACGCCGAGCGCGAGCAGCTGCTGGCCGAGATCGCCGGGCTGCGTGCCCAACCGCCTGCCGAACAGGCCGACGTCATCGTCCGGTGCCACAGCTACGTCGTGCCGTCTCGTACCGGTGGGGACGACGGCCAGTGGCTGGACGAGCTGGCGGAGCTGGTCCAGCCCAGCGGCCGGGCCGACCGCCCGAGGCGGCGCTTCCGCCGGCAGTGATCAGTGCGTCACCTCGGCGTACCGTCCGGCGACTATGCGTCCGATATTCGCAACGGACTCGGTGCCCGGCTCGAAGTAGCGGACATGGCCCGTGACGCCCGGCCCGACCAGGAAGCGCTGGCCGCCGAAGCTCGCTCGCGAAGGGTCCGGACCGAACCAGGAGTGCGACCGGGGCAGCGGGCCCGGCACGCCGCCGAAGCGGTGGGCGTCGAACACGAACCGGATCGGGTCGCTCGCCGCCCGGGCGGCCCAGACGTGCGACGCGCCTTGCGGCAGGTCGCGCGCTGAGCGCGCTGCCACTCCCGGGCTGCCGACCACAACGACGTCGTCGACCGGAGTTCCGCGCCCCGCGGCGAGTCCGGCGACGAGCGAGCCGTAGCTGTGTCCCACGACCGTGATGCGCTGTGCCCCCACCGGTGTGCCGCCGCCCGCAGTCCGAGCAGCGCGCAGGCCACGGACATCGGCGTCCAGCGACCGGGCACCCGCGACCGCCTGGTCGGACGAGGCCACCTGGCGCACGTGCGGAGCGTCGTAGCCCAGCCAGGCAACGACCGCAGTTCCCGCGCCAGCGGCCGCTTGCACCGTGGCGGCATCCGCCGCAATGTCCGGCACCTCATCGAGCTCGGTGCTCATTCCCGGCACGATGAGGCCGAGCGCCCGGGCATGCTCGACGTCGCCGACCGCGACTTCAGCCCGACCGTCGCCGCGCGGGGGGAACCGCAGCAGTTGGCGACCTGGTCCGGCAATGGCACCTTGCACACCGAGCAGTGCCTTCTGCTGCGCCAGCACGCGCCGCCGCTCGGCTGTAAGCAGGTTGTGTCCGAGGCCGCTGTGCGCCAGCAGGTGGGGGCCGAGCTGGTCCAGTCGCGCCTCGTCCGCCTGCAGGGCCTGGCTCAGCAGAGCGCGATTGGCAGCGTCGCGGGCACCGATGGGTAAGCCCTGCAGATCGCCCAGTGCCTCGGGCTTGCCGCGCAGCAGTGCTGCTCGTTGCAGCGGCAGCAGGCCGGCCCACCAGCCGCCTACCTGCAGGGCCGAACTGCCCGCGACCAAAGCGACGGGCACGGGCGGGACCATCTCGGCGGCCAGCACGTCAGCGGCGGCGGACGCACCCGTAGTCAGGCCGCCCTCAGGTCCAGCGCCGAGCAGATCGGTTAGCGCGTGCGCGACCGCGGCGTCGACAGCGTCGAGCCGTGCTCTGGCGGCGAGCACCTGTGCCCGGCCGGCCCCGGCCGCATACAGGTCAGCTCCGGCCTCGACCGGCAAGCGGACGGGCTGCGGTGTGCCCTCGTCGTCGAGGAGCAGCCCGGCCGTGGCGGCCAGGCCCTGCCCGACCGCGACCTGCGCCTGAGCCTCCTGCACCGCCAGCGCGAGTGCCCGAAGCGAGGTGCTGACCGCGCCGGTGGCGCCCCCCTGCCGCCGCAGCTCGGCCCCGAGCACGTCCCGCGCCTGGCTGCCCGCTGCTGCCCCCGCGCCCACCCAACCGGAAGGCGCGAGCCGGCTGACTGCGGCGGCCACCTCCGCCAGCAGTGTCGTCACCGCCGCACTCGTCTGGGCGGCGGCATTTAGCGCGGGCGCCGATGCCGCGAGCAGGCCACCGGTTCGAGCGGTCACTGGGGTCGCCGCTGGCTCGGCAGGGAGACGGCCGGGTGCACGGCATCGGCGTCGGCCCCGCGGTACCTCACCGCCCCCGCGTCGAGCGCACGCGCAAACGCGAGCACGCGCTCGGTCAGGGCACCGACGGCTGCAGAGGTGATGTCGGCGTGCTCGGCGAGTGCCGACGCGGAGCGAGACCCACCGGCAGCTCCGGCGGCGGTCGACAAGGCGACCCGTAGCCGCTGGGCTGCTGCAGGCAACGCCTCTGCTGCCTGGCGCAACTGGCGTGCCGCAGCGTGCAGGGACTGTGGCTCGACGGCTATGTCGGAGCCGGCGGCACCGGGACTGGCGGCATCGCGCACAAGGGCTGGGAACTCGAACGGTGGCATATGTGACCTCCGGGATGACGACGGGACGCGCTCACCATCCGGTGTCTGGCCCCCAACCGCGGGCACTGTCCACAGCCCGAACCGCAACGTTTGAGCGGCGGCAGCCTGCTGTGGACCGTCCGGCTGCCGTTGGTCCCGCGGAGGAACAGCCCGACCCGGGCCGCGGCGGGTCGGCTCGCAATGCTGTGCGGCCCGTCGCACCATCGCACTCCGGTCCCCCGGGCGCGCGGGCGTCGCCGCCTTTCGTGATGGTGAGGCAGCGTAGGCGCATCCGTCCGCCCGGGGACCGGACCTCAGCAAGGGTCAGCGGCCGGACTCCGCGGACCTGGACCGCGGCGCCCATCCCACGGCCGCTGGCAGACTGAACTGACAGCCCTCCGCCGCGCCACGGCCACGCCTGCCCGGCTCCCACCGGTCACGCCGACGAAGGAGATCCCCTCGTGCCCGCACTGCTCCTCGGCCCCATGCTGCGCTACCTCGACGCCCACGCGGCCACCATCTGGCTGCAGACCGACGCCCCCGCCACCGTCGAGATCCTCGGCCGCAGCGCGAGCACCTTCGCCGTCGCCGGCCGGCACTACGCACTGGTGGTGCTCGAAGGCCTGGCGGCCGAGCCGGTCGAGTACGCCGTCGCGCTCGACGGCACGCCGGTATGGCCGCTGCCGGGAGCCGCGCCGAGCTGTATCCGCCCGCTCACCCAGGACCGGCTGTTCTCGCTCGCCTTCGGCTCCTGCCGGGTCGCGGGGCCGCTCGACGACGAGAAGGCAGGCACCGACGCGCTCCACGCCCTCAGCGAGCGGGTCAAGGGCGGCAGTCCCGCCCTGCGCCCGGATGCGCTGCTGCTCGTCGGCGACCAAGTCTACGCCGATGACAACATCTCGCCCGAGACCAAGGCATTCGTCGAGTCGCGTCGCGGCCCCGGGTCACCGCGGCCGGTCGAGGTCTGTGACATCGACGAGTATGTGCACCTGTATCAGGAGGCCTGGTCGCCCCAGGAGATCCGCTGGTTGTTCTCCACGGTGCCCACCATGATGATCTTCGACGACCACGACATCCGTGACGACTGGAACACCTCCCAGACCTGGCGCCGCACCATTCAGCAAACGCCCTGGTGGCAGGAGCGCATCGTCTCCGGGCTCGTGACCTACTGGGTCTATCAGCACCTGGGCAACCTGTCGCCGGCGGAGCTGGCCGAGGACGAGACCTGGCAGCACGTCCAGCAGGCCGCGGCGCAGGGCCGGGATGCCGAGGACGTGCTGCGCGACATGGCCACCCGAGCCGACGCCGCCGCCGACGGCGCCCCGGGCGTCCGCTGGAGCTACGCCCGCGACCTCGCCGGCACCATACTGGTGGTGCTCGACTCGCGGTGCAACCGCAAGGTCGACGCCGACCAGCGGTTGATGGTGGGCGACCGCGAGTGGGAGTGGTTCCGCGAGCAGGCCGCCGGCGACGTCAACCACCTGCTGATCGCGACGAGCGTCCCGTTCCTGCTGCCGCCCGGCGTGCACGAGCTGGAGACCTGGGACGAGGCGCTGTGCAGCGGCCGATGGGGCCGGCGCGGTGCCCGGCTCGGGGAGCGGCTGCGGCAGGCGATCGACCTGGAGCACTGGCCGGCCTTCGGCGACTCGTTCGACCGGATGTGCGACATGCTGGCCTCCGTCGGCTCGGGCGAGCGCGGTCGGCCGCCCGCGACGATCACGTTCCTGTCGGGCGACGTCCACTTCGCCTATGTCGCCGAGGCTGCGTTCGCCGGCCGGGACGACATCAGCAGCCGGATCCTGCAGGCCGTGTGCTCACCGTTTCGCAACCCGCTCCCGCCGAGTGCGCAGGTGGGCGAGCGGTTTGCATCGACCGCGGCCGGCCGCACAATCGGTCGGTTGCTTGCCGGGACGGTGCGTGCCACGGCGTCGGAGCTGTCGTGGAGGGTGACCCGCGGGCCGGCGTTCGGCAATGAGCTGGCAACCGTCCGGCTCGACGGCGCCGAGATCGACATCACGGTGGAGTCCGCCGCCGCTCCGGCCGCGTTCGACCACCGCTTCCGGGCGGTGTACCAGCCCTTGCGCAAACGCATGGCCTGAGCCGGGCGACTCACTCGAGGCGGAGAGCTGTCCTGCTTCACCTCGTCCCACGCCCGCGACCGCTCCGCGCCCTCGCTACGCTGGGTCGCACCCATCACCGGATGTGTCCCATGCGCTTATTCGTCACCGGCGCGTCCGGCTGGATCGGCTCCGCCGTCGTGGCCGAGCTGCTCGCGGCCGATCACGAGGTCCTCGGGCTCGCCCGCTCCGACGCGGCCGCCGAAGCCGTCGCCGAGGTCCGCCGCGGCGACATCAGCGAACGTGACGTGCTGCGCGCCGCTGCCCGCGACAGCGACGGCGTCGTGCACCTCGCGTTCCGCCACGACGTCGCTTTTATCGGCGACTTCCAGAGCGCCGTCGACTCGGACCGGGCAGCGATCGAGGCGCACGGCGAGGCGCTGGCTGGGACCGACCGGCCCCTGGCAATCGCCTCGGGCTCGCCGGCCTGAAGCCAGGCACGCTCGCCACCGAGCGCGACATCGCCGAGCCCTTTCCCGGGGCAGGCGGCCGAGCCCTCAACGAGCGGGCAGCGCTCGCTTTCGCCGAGCGCGGGGTGCGCTCGATGAGCGTCCGCTTCGCCCCGACCGTGCATGGGGACGGCGACAACGGCTTCATCGCGAGGGTCGTCGCGGCTGATCGCGCGGCTGGGTCGGCCGCTTACATCGGCGAGGGCGCCAATCGCTGGCCGACGGTCCATCGCTCCGACGCCGCCCGTCTGGTCCGACTCGGAGTCGAGGGCGCGCCGGCCGGGTCCGTGCTGCACGCGGTCGGCGAGCAGGGAGTCGCCATCCGCGACGTGGCCGAGGCGATCGGGCGGGGGCTCGACCTGCCGGTCACCTCGATCACGAACGAGCAGGCCGCAGCCCAGTTCGGGTTCCTTGCCGGCTTCCTCGCTATGGATATACCGGCCTCCAGCGCGCTCACGCGCGAGCTGCTCTCCTGGGAGCCGTCGGGTCCCGGGTTGGTCGCCGATCTCGAGCAGGGCCACTACTTCGCCGCCGCGGCGGCCTGACGGCTCGCCCGGCTCCCACCATCGACATCGAAGGCTCCCAGCACCTTGCCCGACAGGCCGCCGCCGCCGACGCGATCGTTCCGGCGTCCCACCCCGAACCCGCCCCGCCGAGCAACAGAAGGTCGACGCAACCATGGGCTGACCCACCTGTGCACGCGAGCGCTACCGTCAGCGGCGCTGATCACGTACCCCCGATGCAGACTGCCCGCTCCGACGACTGAGCCATCCGTGCCCCAAGAGGTGGAACAGCCGAGCTGCGACTCTAGAGACCTGTGACGCGCAGGGTGAGGTTGAGCCGGCCGGCGCTGAGCCCGCTGTCGGGGTCGGCGGTCCCGGGGTAGACCCGGGGCACACCGTGGTAGGCGAACCGGGCCGAGCCTCCGAAGACGAACAGGTCACCGGAGGCGAGCTGCACGTCAGTGTAAGGGCTGCCCGGCTTGCTGATGTTGCCGAAGCGGAAGCGGCAAGTGTCACCGACGCTGAGGGACACGACCGGCTCGGCGCTGCGCTCGTCCTTGTCCTGGTGCATCCCGAGCCTGGCGGCGTCGTCGTAGTAGTTGATCAGAGCCGCGTCGGGCGAGTAGTGCGCCGCCGCGTCGGGGTCGCCGTAGGCGTCAGCCACCGCCGCGCGGCCGAGGTCCGCCAGCCACTCCGGCAACGCGGCGACCCTGCCACCGCCCGCGTCCTCGGCGGTGCGGGTGTAGCGGTAGGGCTGCCAATGCCAGCCGAGGCACACTGTCCGTACCGACATCTGGTGACCGCTCGGCAGCCGCGCCGCCCGCATCGGCACGGGACCGCTCGCCCATGCCCGGCAGGCCTCGACGAGGCGGCGCTGCTGGGCGAGGTCGAGCCAGCCGGGGAGGTGTACCGCTCCCGGCGCGATCTGCCGTCGGCCGTGAGCACCCTCAATGTGGTCCAGCGGGAGCGGGTCTGCAGCGCGACGTTGGGGAATCACGGTCCTGGGCCTCCTCAGCTGACGAGGCAGCGCTGAACCCCGCGCCGCCAGCAGGTGCCACCCGAGACATTGTTGACCCGTTCGTCAACGAGTGGCCACAGCCTGAACGCGGCGGGCAACCGAGCAACTCCCCGCACCGCCGCAACCGGACCCGGCGAGCCATCCGTCATGCCGCGCGCGCATGTTCCCAGCGTCCACCCAGCGTCCGTCCAGCCCGCCAGCAGGCGGGCGGCCGATGCTCGGAGCCCCGGACGAAGGAGAAGGCAGTGTCGACGACGACGCCCACCCCATCAGGCCAGAACGCACCTGGGTGGCCCGACCCTGCCTGGGGCGACCCGTACACGCGGACCCACCCCCGGGGAGGCGCCGATGTGCCGCCGACGGACCCCTACCCGCCGCTGGCCGAAGGCCGCCCGCCGCGATCGCGTCGCGGCTCGGGCCGCATCGTCGCCCTCGTCGCCACCGGTGCGTTGCTCGGCGGCACCGGCGGCGTCATCGCCGGCTTCGAGCTCACACACGGAGGAGGCACGAACGTGACGCTTGGCGCCTCGGGCGCGGCCGCCTCCCCCTCGACCCCGACCGCCAACGGGCAGTCCGCTGCCTCTGTCGCCGCCGCCGTGCTGCCCTCGGTCGTGGTGCTCGACGTCTCCGGCGGCGGCGAGTCCGACACCGGCTCGGGCGTCATCCTCAGCAGCGACGGCTACTTGCTGACGAACAACCACGTGGTGGCCGCGGCAGCACCCGGCGGAACGGTCCGGGCAACGTTCAACGACGGGACCTCCGCCGCCGCCCGCATCGTCGGCACCGACGCCACCTCCGACCTCGCTGTCGTCAAGGTGGACAAGACCGGGCTGCGAGCCGCCAAGCTCGGCCGCTCGTCAACCCTCAAGGTCGGTAACCCGGTGCTCGCCATCGGCAGCCCGCTGGGACTGTCCGGCACGGTGACCTCCGGCATTGTCTCGGCCCTGAACCGACCCGTCACCACGGGCGACAGCGGTGGCTCGGGCGGCTCGGGTTCCGGCAGCTCGAGTGACACCACCGTCCTCGACGCCATCCAGACCGATGCGGCCGTCAACCCCGGCAACTCCGGCGGTCCGCTGGTCGACATGGCCGGCCAGGTGATCGGCATCAACTCCGCCATCGCCTCGCTAGGCTCGGGCTCGGGCAGCAGCCAGTCCGGAAGCATCGGGGTGGGCTTCGCCATCCCGGTCGACCAGGCGAACGTCATCGCGAGCCAGCTGATCAGGACTGGTCATGCGACGCACGCCGTCCTCGGGGTGTCTGTCACGGACGCGAACGCTTCCGACGGCTCGAGCCAGGCCCAGCTGCGCCAGGTGGCGGCCGGCGGCCCGGCGGCGAAGTCCGGACTGCAGGCGGGCGACGTCGTCACCGCCATCAACGGCACTCCCGTCTCCACGACCGAGGCGCTGATCGCCACCGTGCGCACCCACCAGCCGGGCGAGAAGGTGCAGGTGACTTACCGGCGCGGTGGAACGACACGCACGGCATCGGTAACGCTGGCGGACGCGTCGGCGACGGGCTGACCGCGTACGGCCTCGTGCGCCTTCACCGGCGACATCATCCGGCGGCCCACACTTACCTGGCACCTTCCGCGCTTTGGGTGCCCTGAAAGGCTCGTTCGTGTGCCGGCCTCGGCGCAGCAACACGCAAAGTCGCCGCTGACAGGGTCCCATCGGCGGAATGACGCTCGTTTGTGTGCAGCGCCCGCGTGCCCAGTGCCGACGGTGGTGCTGGAAGGGCTAACGGACAGCGGAAACGCGGCAGCCCCGGTCCGCTAGTGGCGGTACCGGGGCTGCTGTGGTGTTGCGTGACAGCTGAAGGATCAGCTGTTCTGGCGCTCCCGACGCTCGGCGTCAGCCAGCTGCGCGAGGCGCGTGGCCTCCTGGCGCTTCTGCTGCGCGTTGCCAGTCTTGCTGTTCGCGTCGGCGAGCTGCCCCTTGGCAGGGGCAGTGGCCTGCTTCTCTCGCGCGGCGATGCGGTCCTGCTCGGCCTTCTTGGACTTCTCCGCAGCCGCAATCCGGTTCGCGGCCTCGCGCTCGGCCTGCTCCCTGTCAGCCTCGGCCTGAGCCTCGGCCTTGCGGCGGGCCTGCTGCTTGTCGTCCTGCTCCTTCTGGCGCGCGCCGGCGACCTCGTCGCGCTGCCGGCGCTGTGCCTGCTCACGGGTGCGCTCGGCCCGCTCCTGCTCTGCTCGCAGCTTGTCGTCAGCCTCGCTGCGCCGAGCCTCGGCCTTGGCCTCCAGCTGGGTCGCCTTCTGGATGATCTCGGTCCGGCGCGACAGGGCCTCGCCACGGCGGGTGATGGCCTCGTCGCCCAGCAGGCGGCCCGCAGCGCCGTCGAGCGAGCCGAGGAAGCGCTCCAGACCCAGGCGGACCGGGGATTCGTCGGGCAGGTAGCGAGCGAAGACGCGGCTCTCGAGGACGGTCAGCGGCAGGCGAACGGCCGAGTACTCAAGCTTCGCGATGTTGCGGGGAACGGTGGTCAGGTTCATCTCATGCTTCTTTCTTGTCGTGATCGGAATGCGGCGGTCGGCGTCAGGACAGGCCGGCGTCGGCGTCGAGCTGGCGAGCCTCGGCGCGGGCGCGCTCGGCGGCGCGCTCGGCCGCGTCGGCGCTTGCTTCAGCGGAGTCGTGGCTGGCCGCGGCCTGCTGCTCGGACTGCCGGGCATCGCGCAGCTGCGCTGCCGACTCGGCTGTCGCCTGGCGGACGCGAGCGTCGGCCTCCTGCTGCGCGAGCGTCTGGTTGACCTGCTGCTCGCGCTCGGCCGCGGCCTCGGCAATGCGGGCCTGCTGCTGAGCCTGCTGCTCGACCTGCGTCTCGGTGGCGGCGGTCTGGGCGGCAACCTGCTGCCGCTCCTGCGCAGCGGCCCGCTGCTCCGCAGCCAGGACCTGCTGTGCCTCGGTGCGCTCGGCGTCGGCAATGGCCTGCTGGGTGTTGGCCTCGCGCTGCGCGCTGGCCTTCGTCTGCTCCAGCTGCCCCTCGGCGACCAGCGAGTCGTTGCCGCTGACAGCTCCAGCGACCTCCTTGGCCTTGCCCTTCAGCGAACTCAGCAGGCCGTCGCGGGCCTCACTGGACTTGTCGGTGCTCATCGGATCTCCTGGAATTTCGGTGGCCCAGCCGGCAAGCGGGCGGGCGATGTGTGGCAATTGATCGGGCTTGGTCGGACACCTAAGTGCTACCCGGCACAACCTATATGCTAACAAGCGCAAGCAGTGGACGCGGTCACATCGCACGCATTCGGCAACATCGACCGAAGAGACCGAGCTTCCGCGATCCACCGGCGCAAGCACCTGCCCGCGCCTGCTACCCCAGCGGATCAGCCGGCGAGGACCTCGTCGACCACCGCGCGCGCGTCGTCCTGGATCCGGTGCAGGTGCTCCTCGCCTTGGAAGGACTCGGCGTACAGCTTGTACACGTCCTCGGTGCCGGAAGGTCGTGCGGCGAACCAGCCGGACGCCGTCGTCACCTTCAGGCCGCCGATCGGCTGCCCGTTACCCGGCGCCTCGGTCAGCGCGGCGATGATCGGCTCACCTGCCAGGGTGTCTGCCGTGAGCTGGTCGGCCGACAGCTTGGCCAGCCGCGCCTTCTGCTCACGGTTAGCGGGCGCATCGACGCGGGCGTAGGACGACTCGCCCAGCCGGGCGGTGAGCGCGCGGTAGTGCTCCGAGGCGCTGCGCCCGGTGACGGCCTGGATCTCGGCTGCAAGCAGGCACATAATCAGCCCGTCCTTGTCGGTACTCCATACCGAGCCGTCCTGCTGCAGGAACGACGCGCCCGCGCTCTCCTCCCCGCCGAAGCAGATGGTGCCGCTCAGCAGGCCGTCGACGAACCACTTGAACCCGACCGGCACCTCGAGCAGGCGCCGGCCGGCGTCGGCGACGACCCGGTCGATGAGGCTGGAGCTGACCAGCGTCTTGCCCACCGCCGCATCGGCGGGCCAGCTGCCCCGGGTGCGGATCAGGTGCTCGATCGCGACGGCGAGGTAGGCGTTGGGGTCGAGCAGCCCGCCGTCCGGCGTCACGATGCCGTGCCGGTCGGCGTCGGTGTCGTTGCCGGTGGCGACGTCGAAGTTGGACCGGCGCGCGATCAGGGAGGCCATCGCGTTCGGGGAAGAGCAGTCCATCCGGATCTTGCCGTCGGTGTCGAGCGTCATGAACGAGAAGGTCGGGTCGACCCGGTCGTTGACGACGGTGAGGTCCAGGCCGTAGCGCTCCCCGATCTCGGCCCAGTACGCCACGCTGGCCCCGCCGAGCGGGTCGGCGCCGATGCGCACGCCTGCCGCCCGGATCGCAGGCAGGTCGACCACCCCGGCGAGCGCGCTCACGTACGCATCGAGGAAGTCGTAGGTCGCCGTCGTCTCCGCTGCCCTGGCGCGCTCCAACGGGATGCGCCGCACCCCCGCCAGCCCGGCTTCGAGCAGCTCGTTGGCCCGGTCCTGGATGGCGCCGGTAGCCTGCGACCCGGCCGGGCCGCCACTGGGCGGGTTGTACTTGAACCCGCCGTCGCGAGGCGGGTTGTGCGACGGGGTGACGACGACACCATCAGCCAGCCGCTGCCCGCCGGCACGCGCACCGTTGTACTGCAGGATGGCCCTGCTCACCGCCGGGGTCGGGGTGTAGCCGTCGCGGCTGTCGATCAGCACCGTCACGCCGTTGGCGGCGAGGACCTCGAGGGCAGTGTCGGTCGCCGGCGCTGACAGGGCGTGAGTGTCGCGGCCCAGGAACAGCGGCCCCTCGATGCCCTGCGCGGCGCGGTACTCGCTGATGGCCTGGCTGGTCGCGGCGATGTGGTCGTCGTTGAAGGCGGCGTCGAGGGCCGAGCCCCGGTGCCCGGAGGTCCCGAACGACACCCGCTGGCCGGGCTCGGCCGGGTCTGGGCGGCGGTCGTGGTAGGACGCCAGCAGGGCATCGACGTCAACGAGGTCCTCGGCCCGGGCCGGCTGCCCGGCTCGCGCCCAGGCGTCGGTGGCCATGCCCGTGCTGATGGTGCTGCCGCTCATCTACCTGCTCCTCCGGTTCTTCCGACACTGATCCGGGAGCTCGCCTTTACGTCACTCAGTGTGATCCTGGCAACCACCCGTTCGAGTGATGACACTTCTGCCGCACCGACCCGTTGTAGGTAGTGCCTCGGGGGGCCGGTTTCGGCGGGATCCCGGCCTCCCGAGGTTTCAGCCGGTGCAGCCAAGGCCTCAGCGCTGGTCGGCCGAAAGGAGGCTGCGCTCCTTCTCCCCGGTGTAGACCTGCCGGGGGCGCCCGATCTTGGTGCTGGGATCCTCGATCATCTCGCGCCACTGGGCGATCCAGCCGGGCAGCCGTCCGAGCGCGAACAGCACGGTGAACATCCGGGGCGGGAAGCCCATCGCCTTATAGATCACGCCGGTGTAGAAGTCGACGTTGGGGTAGAGCTTGCGCTCGACGAAGTAGTCGTCGGCGAGCGCCGTCTCCTCCAGCTTCATCGCGATGTCGAGCAACGGGTCGGAGCTGCCGAGCTCCTGCAGCACGTCGCGGGTGGCCTGCTTGACGATCGCCGCACGCGGGTCGTAGTTCTTGTAGACCCGGTGGCCGAAGCCCATGAGCTTGACCCCGGGCTCCCTGTCCTTGACCCGGCGCACGAAGCTGTCGACGTCGCCGCCCTCGTCCTGAATGCTCTGCAGCATCTCCAGCACCGCCTGGTTGGCGCCGCCGTGCAGCGGGCCGAACAGCGCGTTGACGCCCGCCGAGACCGACGCGAACAGGTTGGCGTGGCTGGAGCCGACCAGCCGCACGGTAGAGGTGGAGCAGTTCTGCTCGTGGTCGGCGTGCAGCACGAACAGCATGTCGAGCACCTTGGCGACCGCGGGGTCGACCTCGTAGTCCTGAGCCGGCACGCCGAAGGTCATCCGCAGGAAGTTGGCGGCGTAGTCGAGGCGGTTGTCAGGGTAGAGGAAGGGCTGGCCGATCGACTTCTTGAAGGCGTACGCGGCAATCGTCGGCAGCTTGGCCATCAGCCGCGCGGTGGAGATCTCGACGTGCTCGGGGTCGAACGGGTCGAGGCTGTCCTGGTAGAAGGTCGACAGCGCGCTCACGGCCGAGCTGAGCACGGCCATGGGATGGGCGTCGCGGGGGAAGCCGGCGAAGAACTCCTTGAGGTCCTCGTGCAGCATCGTGTGCTCGCGTACTCGCCCGGTGAAGTCCTCGAGCTGGGCCGGGGTGGGCAGCTCGCCGTAGATCAGCAGGTAGGACACCTCGAGGAACGACGCACCAGCAGCCAGCTCGTCGATCGGGTAGCCGCGGTAGCGCAGGATGCCGGCGTCGCCGTCGATGAACGTGATGGCCGAGACGCACGACGCCGTATTGACGAACCCGGGGTCGAGCGTGACGAAGCCCGTCTCGGAGAGCAGCTTGCCGACCCCGAGACCGGACGGCGCTTCGGTGGCCGCGGTGAGGGGCAACTCGAGGCTACCGCCGGGGTGGGACAGTTCGACAGGTGACATGAGCGGCTTGCCTCCGGCGTGGGCGGAACGGGTGGCGTCAGTGTCTCAGCCCGCGCGGGCACTTGCATCAACGGGGGCGCCGCGACCGCCGGCACAACCACCGGCGTGGCGATCTCGACTGGCTCGTCCGTCAGGCAGCACACTCTGACCGGTTAGAGTGCGCTGCCCCTGGCGACCTTTGACCCGAAGTTCGGCTAAATCAGACACAACCTTAGGCTCACAGGTTTAAGTAGTGGCCGATGGCGTACATCGTAAACGACCCAGCCCTAGCAAGAGAGGCGCCACGATGCGTCGTATTACCACCCTGATCGCGCTGTTGCTGACGAGCTGCCTGCTCGTCAGCGGGTGCGGCAAGAGCAGCTCCACCTCAACTGCGGCAGGCTCGTCCTCGAGCTCGTCCGCCTCAGCAGGCTCGTCGAGCTCGGCGAGCAGCGACGCCTCGGGCGTTCCGACCGACGCCAATGGCTGCCCGACGTCCAACACCAAGACGCTCGCGAAGACCAAGTTCGCTCTGCACACGGGTCTGGCCATCGGCACGTTCCACCGCTACATCTACAAGCCGTACAAGGCGGGCCAGTTCCAGAAGGGTGCGCAGGGCCGGATCAAGGCCTTCGTCAAGGCGGGTGCAACCGCGCTGTTCGCGAAGCGCGAGATCCGGCTGGCGGCAGAGGACGTCAAGGCCAGCCCCGCGCTGTGCAAGGTCCTGGCAGCACCGCTGCGCAAGCTCAGTGACGGCTTCAGCACCATCGCCGACAAGATCAAGACCGGCAACACCAGCGGCATCGACGACGCCCAGGGCCTCATCTCGCAGGTGACCAGCCAGTCGGCGAAGAACGGTGCTCCCATCACCGAGCGCACCGACGAGAGCGCCGGCGGCTGAGGCGGTGCCCCGGCCGCTCGTGCTACGGGCGGCCGGGCAGCACCACGACGACGAGTGAGAGCGCGCCGTTCATGACGGCGGGCCTGGCGATGGTGATGGCAGCCGGCGACATCCCGGCGGCCGTCACCATCGCCTTCGTTGTTGCCTCCAGGTGCCGGCCATCTCGCCAGGTAATGAGCACGCCGATCTGAGTCTTCGCGTCGTCTGCAGTGAGGCGATGCGCCAGCGAGTGCTCCCCGGCGATCGTGCGGCAGGCGTCCTTCGTGCACCGCTGCCAGGTGATCGCGGGCTTCGCCGCCGCCTCGGACGGCTGGAGCTCGACCTGCAGCGTCTCGCCGACCGCGGGTGGAAGCGGTGCCGGGGATGGCGGGGAGGCCGCCGGCCCGGGCGACGGTGCCGCCCCAGGCGAGGGGCTGGCACCAGGAGACGGCGAGGCCGCCGGAGACGGCGAGGCCGCCGGAGACGGTGAGGCCGCCGGAGACGGCTTCGTGCCCGGAGACGGTGTGGCAGCGGGTGACGCGCTTGCCGGAGTCGGATGCGCGCTGGCCGCCGGCCGCGGCCCGGCCTTTGGGGAGGCGGTCGCTGGCGACAGCGGGTGCGGGGCTGGCGCCTGCGGCACCGGCGGGTGGGAGTGCGCCGGCGCCTTGGCGGTCGGAGCGGGCGCGGTCGGACGCCGACCCGGCGCGGAACGGTGTGGTGCGACGGCGCGCGGCAAGGGCCCAGCCGCGGGGCGGCCAGCCGCCGGACGCTCGGCGGCCATGACGGGCGCGCTCAGGGCGACAGAGGGTACTGCCGGCTGCGTCACCGCCGGCAAGGGCGTCACCGCCTGCGGCTCCTGCACCGCCTGCGGCTCCGCACCAGGCATCACGGCCGAGAGTCCGCCGCCGACACCGTCGACGACGCGCACGGCGCCCGCGTAGTCGTCGAACCACAGGGGGCTGACCTCGACGACGGCTCCGGCGTGCGGCGCGTGCACGACCAAGCCGTTGCCGAGATACATCGCGACGTGGTGCACGCTTGCCTGCGTCTTGCCGGTGGCGAAGAAGACGAGGTCACCCGGAAGCAGGTCGGCCAGCGCAACAGCGTGCCCGACCGCTGCCTGGTCGGCCGCCACGCGCGGGAGGCTGATGCCCGCCTCGCGGTAGGCCGCCTGGACCAGACCCGAGCAGTCCCACGTCGTCGGACCGGTGCCCCCCCAGACGTACCGGTCGCCGAGGTGAGCGAGTGCGAAGCGCAGCGCGCTCAGCGCCGCGGGCGAGGCACCGAGCCCGGCTGCCCGGTCGAGCTGCTGGCCGGCGTGCAGGTCGAGCACCAGACCGGCGACGTCGACCGGTGCGCTCGAGGCCGCAGCGCGGCTCTTGGCCTTCTGGGCAGCGGCCGCAACGGCTGCGATACGGACCGAGTCAGGGACCTCCGCATCGCCGTCGGCCTGGACGGTGAAGCGAGGGCTCATCGTCTCGCCGGTGTCGCCCACGGAAGGCAAGAGCCGGGCGGGTGGCCCGAGGGGTGCCGATCCGACCAAGCTCGCCAAGCCGGCGGTCCCGGTGAGCTGCCGGTCGTAGCCCACGGGAGTCGTCGACAGGCCGCTGCTCGAGCCCGAGGCGGCGTGCGGGGACGCGAAGGCACAGCCAAGGCAGCCGAGCACGAGCCCGACGCCGAGGCCGGCACGGCGGCGGGGGATGACGGGAGGGTGCAGCTGCACGGACGCTCGCTCCAGGGTCGGTAGAGTGCCCTCGCTGGGCCCTCGGTAGGACGCTGCCTTTGCAGGAAGCGTTACTCCTTCGGCCACGGCCCGGCAACAGCGTGGGTCGAGCACGGCACAACTCGACCCGTCTGGTTCGACGGTAGTAGTCGTGGGAGCCTTCTGTGACTGTCGGCAGCCAGAGGCCGTTCCGTTTCACCTGTACGGACGAATGACGCACCGCCTCAGGGCAGTTGGGTGAGGGCATGTCGGACCACGCTGGCTGGCAGGACCCCGGTGGCGTCGATGACGAGCCGGCCGCGCGTACGAGTCCGGGTCTGCCCGGCCCCGGCGCCACATGGAGCGCGCCGGTGTACGGCCAGCAAGCCCCGTACGGCCAGCAGCCGTGGGGCCAGCAACCCCCGTACGGCCAGCAAGCCCCGTACGGCCAGCAGCCGTGGGGCCAGGCCGGTTCCGCGGCGTGGGGCCAGCAGCCGCCCTGGAGTCATCACTCCCCGCACGGTCTGCAGCCCTGGGGCCAGCAGGGGCCGCAGGGCTCGCAGGGGCCGCAGGGGCCGCAGGGCTCGCCGTGGGGAACACCCGGCTGGGCTCCGCAGCGCAAGACGAGCACGACAGCCATCTGGGCGCTGATCCTGGCGATCGTCTTCCCACCCGTAGGCCTGATCCTGGGGCTGGTAGCGCGATCGCAGGTGCGGCGGACGGGCGAGGACGGCGCGGGCGTCGCGAAAGCCGCGATCATCATCAGCATCGTCTACTTCGCGTTCATCATCCTGTTCGTCGTCTTCGTCGGCGTGGTGGCGAGCACGCACCCGAGCCAGGTGCCCGGCTCGACGACGGGCTGAGCGGCAGGCGGCTGTCCCCAGATCTGCTGCCCCCTTGCCGAACTGTCGGCAGCGCGGCTTACTGTGACGTCGTTCACGAACGAAGTCCCAGCGGTGCCGCCACCGGCGCGCCGCGCCCGCGCAGTGGAGGTTTGATGGCCCAGGTGGAAATGAAGGTCGACGGCGTCGAGTACGCCGACGAGGTGGAGCCCAGGCTCCTGCTGGTGCACTACCTGCGCGAACGGCTGGGGCTGGTCGGCACGCCCATCGGGTGCGACACCTCCAACTGCGGCGCCTGCACGGTGCACCTCGACGGCGTGAGCGTGAAGAGCTGCACCGTGCTGACCGTTCAGGCGGACGGTCACGAGGTCACCACCATCCAGGGGCTCGCCAACGGCGAGTGGCACCCGCTGCAGAAAGCGTTTCGGGAGCACCACGCGCTGCAGTGCGGCTACTGCACCCCCGGCATGATCATGGCGGCGGCCGACCTGCTCAAGGAGAACCCCGACCCGAGCGAGCACGAGGTCCGCGAGGGGCTCGAAGGCAACCTGTGCCGGTGCACCGGCTACCAGAACATCGTGAAGGCCGTGCAGGCCGCCGCCGGGGAGCTGTCCGGCGGCGCCCCGGTCACCAGCGAGAGCTCAGCCGCCGCAACAGCAGGGAGCGCACAGTGACCGAGCAGCTCGACGCGGGCATGGTGGCCCGCCAGATCGCCGAGTCCGATGTCCTCAACGCGCCAGACCCGCAGCGCGAGCTCGGCCGGCCGCGGCGGCGCAAGGAGGACGCCAAGCTCGTCACCGGCCAGACCCGGTGGACCGACAACATCGCCCTGCCCGGTCTGCTGCACATGTCGATCCTGCGCAGCCCGATGGCGCACGCTCGCATCGCGTCCATCGACGTCGCGCCCGCCCTCGAGCAGCCGGGCGTCATCGCCGCGTTCAGCGGCCGCGACCTGGCCGCCGAGATGGCGCCGATGCCGTGCGCGTGGCCCGTGACCCCCGACATGGTCAACCCCGAGCACACCCCGCTGGCCAAGGATGAGGTCCGCTACGTCGGCGACGCCGTGGCCGTCGTCATAGCCCGCGACCGCTACCAGGCGGCCGACGCGCTCGAGGCGATCGAGATCGACTACGACCCGTTGCCCGTCGTCACCGACATGGAGGCCGCGCTCGCCGACGGCGCTCCGCTCGTGCACAGCGAGGCCGGTACCAACCATTGCTTCACCTGGCCGTTCGCCGCCGGCGATCTCGACGCCGCCTTCGAGGGCGCGGCGGTCCACGTCAAACGGCGGTTCATCCAGCAGCGGCTGCTGCCCTCGGCGATGGAGCCGCGCGCCGTCGTGTGCGAGCCGATTGCCGCCGCCGACGAGTACACGCTGTACTCGGCGACGCAGATCCCGCACATCCTGCGGGTCCAGCTGTCAATCGTCACCGGAATTCCCGAGCAGAAGCTGCGGGTGGTCGCGCCTGACGTCGGCGGCGGGTTCGGCGCCAAGCTCGACGTCTACGCCGAGGAGATCCTTGCGCTGCTCATCGCGCGTCGCCTCGGCCGGCCGATCAAGTGGACCGAGTCGCGCAGCGAGAACTACCAGGCGACCATCCACGGCCGTGACCAGATCCAGGACATCGAGATCTCCGCCGATGCCGACGGGCGGATCCGCGGCCTGAAGGTCGAGCTGCACGCCGACATGGGCGCGTACCTGCAGCTGCTGACGCCGGGCATCCCGGTGCTCGGGGCCTTCATGTTCAACTCGATCTACAAGATGGACGCCTACTCGTTCTCGGCGACTGGCGTGTTCACCAACAAGACACCCACCGACGCCTACCGCGGCGCCGGTCGCCCGGAGGCCACCTTCGGCATCGAGCGGATCATCGACGAGCTCGCGCACGAACTCAGGATGGAGCCACTCGAGCTGCGTCGGCGCAACTGGATCAAGCCCGAAGAGTTCCCGTTCACCACCATCGCCAACATCACCTACGACTCCGGCGACTACCCCAAGGCTACCGACCGGGCCGTCGAGATGTTCGGCTACGACGCGCTGCGCCGCGAGCAGGCCGAGCGGCGCGAGCGCAAGGACCCGGTCCAGCTCGGCATCGGCATCTCGACGTTCACCGAGATGTGCGGCCTCGCGCCGTCCCGGGTACTCGGCAGCCTCGCGTTCGGCGGCGGCGGCTGGGAGCGCGCAGCGGTGCGGATGCTGCCCACCGGCAAGGTCGAGGTCGTGACGGGCACCACCCCGCACGGCCAGGGTCACGTGACCTCGTGGAGCCAGATCGTCTCCGATGTCATCGGGGTGCCGTTCGAGGACATCGAGGTCATCCACGGCGACACGCGCTCGTCGGTGCAGGGCATGGACACCTACGGCTCGCGCTCCCTCGTGGTCGGCGGCATCGCGGTGCTGAAGGCGGCCGAGAAGACGGTGGAGAAGGCGCGGCGCGTCGCCGCGCACCTGCTCGAGGCGGCCGAGGGCGACGTCGAGTTCGCCGGCGGCACCTTCTCGGTCAAGGGCTCGCCCGATGCCAAGGTGACCATCCAGGACGTCTCGCTCGCCACCTTCGCCGCCCACAACCTGCCCGACGGCATGGAACCGACGCTCAACAGCGACGCGGTGTTCGACCCGGAGAACTTCTCCTACCCGCACGGCACCCACCTGTGCGCGGTCGACGTCGACACCGAGACCGGCTTCAGCACGATCCGCAAGTACGTCGCCGTCGACGACATCGGCAACGTCGTCAACCCGATGATCGTCGAGGGCCAGGTCCACGGCGGTCTCGCGCAGGGCATCGCCCAGGCGCTCTACGAGGAGGCGGTCTACGACGAGGCCGGCAACCTCGTCACCGGCTCGATGGTCGACTACCTGGTGCCGTCCGCGGCCGACCTGCCGCACTTCGACACCGACCGGACCGTCACGCCGGCTACCTCGAACCCGCTCGGGGCAAAGGGCGTCGGTGAGGCCGGCACAATCGCGTCGACACCGGCGGTGGTCAACGCCATCGTCGACGCGTTGCGGCCGTGGGGCATCAACGACGTGCGGATGCCCTGCACGCCCGAGCGGGTGTGGCGGGCCGTCAACGGCGAGGGCGGCCACACCGGCCGGGTCGCCGAGGGCTCCATCTCCTGGGGCGGCGCGTCGACAGAAGCCACCTCAGGTGGCGCCACCTCGACCTCCGGGAGCAACCAGTGATCCCCAGCTCGTTCGAGTACCTCAAGGCCACCTCGGTCGACGAGGCGCTGTCGGCGCTCGCCCGCGACGAGGACGCCAAAGTCCTTGCGGGCGGCCAGAGCTTCCTGCCCCTGCTGCGCCTGCGCCTGGCCTACCCCTCGACCGTGATCGACCTCGCCGGGGTCGACGAGCTGCGCGGGGTGCGCGACGACGGCTCGCACGTGGTCATCGGCGCGATGACCACGCACCACGACGTGCTCACCAATCCGACGCTCAAGGAGCAGGTCCCGCTGCTCGTCGAGGCCACCGGGACCGTTGCCGACCCGGCCGTCCGGCATCGGGGGACGCTGGGCGGCGCGCTCGCCCACGCCGACCCGGCAGGCGACCTGCCGGCAGTGGCTCTCGCGCTCGACGCGGAGTTCGTCATCGCAGGCGCCAGCGGGCGGCGGACCGTCGCGGCCGGGCAGTTCTTCACCGACTACCTCGCAACGGCTATCGAACCGGACGAGGTCCTCGTCGAGATCCGCTTCCCGAAGTTGCCCGGGAACGGCTGGGGCGTGCGCTACGAGAAGTTCCACCGCGTCGCGCAGGCCTGGGCCATCGTCGCGGTGGCGACGGCCGTGCGGCGGGAGAACGGGTCGATCGCCGAGGCGCGCATCGGGCTGACGAACATGGGAACCACGCCGATCCGAGCCTCGAGCACCGAGCAGGCGCTGGCCGGGGTGCCGGCCACGGCTGACGCGGTACGGGCGGCCGCCCAGCGCGCGGCCGACGGTACCTCGCCCTCGTCCGACCTCAACGCCAAAGCCGACTACCGCGAGCACCTCGCCCGGGTTCTCACCGCCCGCGCCGTCAGCACCGCTGCGGGGCTGTGACGGAGAGCCTGGACGCGGAGGCCGGCAGCGGGGCGAGCCCTCTTGCGAGCGGGGTGCTCGGGATCGGCGGCCTGCTGCCGGCCGACATCACCGACCCCGAGGCGCTGCGGCACCGGCTCGGCGGCCTCGGCTACCTCGCCGACGACGGCCTGGCGACCGCCGCCTACCTAGGAATGCGGCTGTCGCGACCGCTGCTGCTCGAAGGCGAGGCAGGCACGGGCAAGACGGCGCTCGCCACCGCCCTCGCCCAGTTGCTGGACGCGCCGCTAGTCAGGCTGCAGTGCTACGAGGGCATCGACGCCACCCAAGCGCTCTACGACTGGGATTTCCCCCGCCAGCTGCTGCATCTGCGGGCGAGCGAGGCGGCGGCGAGCGGCGGGGCTGGCGGCGGGGCTGCGCCGCTCGACGCCGACCGGCTCGAGGGCGAGCTCTACAGCCGCCGGTTCCTGCTGGCGCGCCCACTGCTGCAGGCGCTGGAGACAAGCCCGTGCGTCCTGCTGATCGACGAGGTCGACCGCGCCGACGACGAGTTCGAGGCCTTCCTGCTCGAGGTGCTCTCCGAGTACACGGTGAGCGTTCCCGAGCTCGGGACCCTGCGCGCCCCCGTACCACCGGTCGTCGTGCTGACCAGCAATCGCACGCGCGAGCTGCACGACGCCCTGAAGCGACGCTGCTTTTACCACTGGCTGGACCACCCCGCCTTCGCGAGGGAGGTGGAGATCGTTCGCGTCCGGCTCCCCCACGTGAGCGAGCAGCTCGCCCGCCAGGTCACCGCGGCGGTGCAGGCGCTGCGCCGGGAGGACCTGCTCAAGCCGCCCGGGGTGGCCGAGACGCTGGACTGGGCCGCGGCCCTGACAGTGCTCGGCGCCGAGCGGCTTGATGCCGACCTCGTCGCCCGCACGCTGGGCTCGGTGCTGAAGTACCGCGAGGACCAGCAGCGGGCAGCGAGCCTGGACCTGCAGGCGGTGCTCACCGGTGCCTGAGCCCGGCCAGGTCACCGTCCCGCCGGGCGGCGCGACGCCGGTGCTCGGTGTCCTGGTGTCGTTCGTCCGCGTGCTGCGAGCCGCGGGCGTGCCAGCCGGGACCGACCGCCTCGTCGCCTACGCCGACGCCCTGGCCGCGCTCGACCCTCAGGTCCGCCGCGACGTCTACTGGGCGGGGCGGATGACGCTGTGCAGCGGGCCGGATGACCTCAGCCGCTACGACCGCGCCTTCGCCGCCGTCTTCGACGGCGCCCCGACGACCGTGCCGACGACGCTGCGCCCCCGCCCGCTGCTGCACGCGCTCCCGACCACGCTCGCGATGCCGCAGGACGATGCGGGCGGCGCCGGCGAGCGCGAGCGGGCGACCGCGGCCGCGAGCAGGACCGAGGTGCTGCGCGAGCGCGACATCGCCGAGCTGGGGGCGGCCGAGCGCGAGATGCTGCACCGGATGCTCGCCTCGTTCGCCCTGCCCGGCGAGACGCGCCCGTCCCGGCGGTGGACGAGCGCCCGGCGCGGCACGATCGACGCCGCCCGTACGGTCCGCGAGGCGCTGCACGACGGCGGCGAACCCGGGCGGCTCTACCGGCGGCGTCACCGGGTCCGGCCGCGGCGGGTGGTCCTGCTCATCGACGTCAGCGGGTCGATGGCCTCCTACGCCGACGCGCTACTGCGCTTCGCCCACGCCGCCCGCCGCGGCTGGGCGCCGACCGAGGTGTTCACCATCGGGACCCGGCTGACCCGCATCAGCCGGGAGCTGTCGCACCGCGACCCCGATACCGCGATGCGCGCCGTCGGCGCCGCTGTACCCGACTGGAGCGGCGGAACGCGGCTCGGCGTGCTGCTGCGCGAGTTCCTCGACGTCTGGGGCCAGCGCGGGATGGCCCGCGGCGCCGTGGTCGTGCTGCTGTCGGACGGCTGGGAGCGCGACGACCCCGCGCTGCTCGGCGAGCAGGTCGCGCGGCTGCAGCGCCTCGCCAGCCGGGTCGTGTGGGCCAACCCTCGCATCGCCCGAGCCGGTTTCGCGCCCCTGGCCGGCGGGGTGGCGGCCGTGCTGCCGCACGTCGACGACGTCGTCGCCGGTAACAGCCTGGCCAGCCTGCAGCACCTGGCCGAGGTGGTCGCCGGTCGGCGCCGCGCGCCGTGGCCGGGGATCACCGCGCCGCACGCCGGAGCCGCCGCGTGAGAGACATCGCGGACTCGCTGCGCACCTGGTGGGACGCGGGGCAGCCGTTCGCGCTGGCGACCGTCGTGGGGGTGAGCCGGTCGGCCCCGAGACAGCCCGGCGCGGCGATGGCGGTCGGAGCGGGAGGCGAGGCGGTCGGCAGCGTGTCGGGCGGCTGCGTCGAGGGCGCTGTGTACGAGCTGGCGCAGGAGGTGCTTGCCAGTGGCGAGCCGCAGCTGACGACCTATGGATACAGCGACGAGACGGCGTTCGCCGTGGGCCTGACCTGCGGCGGGATGCTCACCCTGCTGGTGGAGCGCATCGACCGCGAGCGCACACCGGAGTTCGGTGACCTGCTGGGCGCGGTGCAGCGGGGCGAGCCAATCGCCGTGGCGCAGGTGCTGTCGGGGCCCGCGCTGATTGGCGCCCGCCGGACTGTCTGGCCGGACCGCACGGAAGGCTCGCTCGGCACCGAGGGACTCGACGTCGCCAGCACGGCCGACGCACGGGGGCTGCTGTCGCAGGGGCAGACCGGCCAGCGGCACTACGGACCGCACGGAGAACGCCGGGTCGACGACGTCACCGTCTTCATCTCCTCGTTCGCCCCGCCGCCGAGGATGCTGGTGTTCGGGGCCATTGACTTCGCAGCCGCTGTCGCCCGCATCGGGGTTTTTCTCGGCTACCGCGTGACCGTGTGCGACGCGCGGCCGGTGTTCGCCACGGAGAAGCGCTTCCCCGACGCGCACGAGGTCGTCGTCGAGTGGCCGCACCGCTACCTCGCCCGCACCCATGTCGACGAGCGCACCGTCATCTGCGTGCTGACCCACGACCCGAAGTTCGACATCCCGCTGCTCGAGGTTGCCCTGCGCACCACAGCGGGCTACATCGGCGCTATGGGCAGCCGGCGCACGCACAACGAGCGCTTGGACCAGTTGCGCGAGGTGGGCATCACGCCCGGCGAGCTGGCGCGGCTGCACTCCCCCATCGGGCTCGACGTCGGCGCCCGCACCCCGGAGGAGACGGCCGTGTCGATCGCGGCAGAGATCATTTCCGGCCGGTGGGGGGGCAGCGGCCTGCCGCTGGCTGCGACGGATGGCCCCATCCACGGTGCCGCCGACAGCACTACGGTCTTGCCAGCGGACGCACCACGGGTGGCGAGCGCGTCGTGAACGTCTGCGCGGTGCTCCTGGCCGCGGGGGGCGGGCGCCGCATGGGACGACCCAAGGCCTTCCTCCCCTACCAGGGGGAGCTGCTCGTCGAGCGCGCGATCCGCGTGCTGGACGAGGGTGGCTGCTCCCCCGTCGTCGTCGTACTCGGCGCCGCCGCCGAGCAGGCCCCCCCGCTGCCGGACGCGCTGGTCGTCGTGAACCCCGACTGGGCCAGCGGGATGGCGTCGTCCCTGCGGGTCGGGCTCGCCCACGCCAAGGGCGAGGCCGCTGTCATCGGGCTGGTCGACCAGCCGTACCTGACCCCGGCCGCCGTGCGCCGGCTCGTCGCCGCACCCCGGCCTGGTGGAGCTGCTGTAGCCACCTATGGCGGACAGCCGCGCAATCCGGTGGTGCTCGACGCGCCCGTCTGGCATGAGGTGGCGGCGGCAGCCACGGGGGATGCCGGCGCGCGCGACTGGCTGCGCGCGCACCCCGACCGCGTGACTGAGGTGGCCTGCGATGATGTCGCCGACCCGACCGACCTCGACACCCCGGCCGACCTCGCCGCGGCAGCCGCAGCCTCAGCCCTCCCCCTTCCCGACCGCACCTAGGAGCAGCAGTGCAACTCGACAACTCATTCACCGTCCCCGCACCGATCGACCAGGCATGGGACGTGCTGCTCGACGTCGAGCGGATAGCCCCGTGCATGCCGGGGGCGACGCTGACCGAGAACGACGGGCAGTCGTTCGGCGGCACCGTCAAGGTGAAGGTCGGCCCCATCGGCGTCACCTATAAGGGCTCGGCGACCTTCGTCGACCGCGACGACGCCGGGAAGACGGTCACGATCGATGCCAAGGGCCGCGAGACCCGCGGCTCCGGGACCGCCTCGGCCACGATCAAGTGCGCGATGGTGCAGGAGGGCGACGTGACCCGGGTCGACGTCAATACCGACCTCGCCATCACCGGCAAGCCGGCACAGTTCGGACGCGGGGTGATGGGAGAGATAGCTCAGAAGATCATCGGTCAGTTCGCGGACTGCCTGTCGGAGGAGATCAGCGCCCCAGCAGCGGCTCCGCAAGCTGAGCCAGCCACCCCGGCGCCAGCTGCTGAAGCCGCCCCCACAGCAGGCTCGGATGCCGGCCTCGCCGGCGAACCGGCACCGGTTGCGGGCAGCGTGCCCAGCCAGGCCGCCGCCCCGATCGCCGCCCCGACCGACGCCCGGCCCGCGGCCCCGACCGCGACGCCGACACCCGTCCCAGCGGCCGCGCCCTCAGCCGCGGCCCCACCGGCAAGCCCCCCTGCAGCACCCGCTCCCCGCCGCAGCGCGGAGGCGATCGACCTGCTCGACGTCGCCGGAGCCCCGGCCCTCAAGCGCCTCGGCCCGCTCGCGGCCGGGGTCGCGCTGCTGGCACTGCTCGTCTCGGCCCTGCGTCGACGGGCTGCCCGACCGACCCCGGCACCCGCCAAGCGAGCGGTAGCGAGCCGCCTAGGTGCCCGGCCGGCGCCGGCACCCGTTAAGCGAGCGGTAGTGGGCCGCCTAGGTGCCCGGCCGACCTCGGCAGTCGCCAACCGGGGGCGAGCGCGCCGCCGTGAGGCAGCCCCCGTGCACGTGCGGGTGCGAGTCCGGCGGCGCTAGCACCAGCAGCGGGCGTCACCCTGCCGACCGCCGGCCTCCTCGTCGCAGCGTGACGCCCTACGTCGCCGTCGTCGGACCATCGGATGCCGACGAGCAGTGCCTGGACCTCGCCCGCGCCGTGGGAGCGGCACTCGCTGAACGCGGCGCGATCCTGCTGACCGGTGGCCTCGGCGGCGTCATGGCAGCGGGCAGTCGCGGCGCTGCCGAGCGGGGCGGCACCGTCGTCGGCCTGCTTCCCGGGCTCGACCGGCGCGAGGCCAACCCCTTCGTCACCATCGCCATCCCGACCGGGCTGGGGCAGCTGCGCAACGGGATCGTCGTCAACGCTGCCGACGGGGTGGTGGCGGTCGGGTCGAGCTGGGGCACCGTCAACGAGGTGAGCCTCGCCCTGCGCACCGGCAAGCCCGTGGTGTGGCTGCGCGGGCAGGCCGCGGATGGTTTGGCGCCCGCGCCCCGCTACGCCGGTGACGCCGTGAATGCCGTCGAGCAGATCCTCTCGCTGCTGGCTCAGCGCACCGCCTGAGGCTCGGCCAGGCTCGCCGCTGGCGCTTCCCCCGTTCGGGGTCACGTCCCCGTGGTCGGCTGCCGATCTGTACTGGGACAGCACTGCGCCTCGCCGTTCGCCGAATCCTGCCGCGGCCGGGCCCCACCGACAGCGCACGGCAGGAGCGGGGGACCCATCGCGGTCCGCCTTTGCGGGCCTGGGGTTAAGCCTCACGACGAGGCCGGGCGTCCCCGCCCGAACCCGACAGCTCACCTCGCAGGCGGCCAGGGAGCCGCATGACTGCAACCACAACGACCCGTTCCGTCGCCACCACGACGGCGGCAACTGCACCTTTACCAACACCAGCCGGAAGGCGACCGGGGCGCCGCTGGCGAAGCGTGACCGCCGCCGCCCTCACTGCCGGTGTCGCATACGGCGTGGCGACCGGGTGCACGGCGCCCCCCCTTACCACCGACGTCGTGACGCTCGCCGCTGCTCAGGAGGGCAAGCCGTACGTCTACGGCGCTGCCGGCCCGAACTCCTTCGACTGCTCGGGGCTCGTGCAGTACGTGTTCCGGCAGGCTGGCCTCACGATGCCCCGCACGGCGCAACAGCAGTACGACGCCACGTGGCACATCTACCCCGGGCAGGCTCACCGCGGCGACCTGGTCTTCTGGGGCGCCCCGACGGCCGTCTACCACGTGGGGATCTACATCGGAAACAACCAGATGATCGCCGCGCCGCACACCGGGACCAACGTGCGTCAGGAGTCAGTGTGGTCCGGCGCGTCGTACGGCCGACCGCTCGTCTGACCTCCCGGCAGGCCCTCTGAGCGGCTACCTGAGCGACCTCGCCGCAGCCCGCTGGCCCTGACGATGGGGCGCGTCACGGCAGCGCGCACTGCCTCGTCGGTGCCGAGCACCCGCACGTGCCCGGTGGCCCGCGTGACGGCGGTGTAGAACAGCTCGCGGGTGAGCAGCGGCGACTCCGCGGGCGGTAGCACGAGCGAAACCGAGCCGAACTGGCTTCCCTGGCTGCGGTGCACCGTCATCGCGTGCATCGTCTGGACCGCTGACAGTCTGCTTGGCGACAGCAGGACCGGTTCGTTGCCGCGGGTGAAGGCGGCAAGAACGCCCCCGTTGCCTCGGGTCTTCCCGTCAACGACGACGCCGGTGTCACCGTTGTAGAGCCGCAGCTCGTAGTCGTTGGAGGTCACGAGCAGCGGCCTCCCGCGGTACCAGAGACCTTCCTCTACGGGCCAGCCCGGCGTGGCTGCGAGCCAGCGCTCCACCTCCTGGCTCCAGCGGGAGACGCCGTAGGGGCCCCGCCGGTGGGCGCACAGCAGGCGGTGCTGGCTGAGCGTCCGCAGTGCCAGGCCGACATCGCCCTCGCGGGCTGCCTCCGCCATCCGCTGACCGGCAGCGACCACATCGGCTCGCAGCGCGTCCAACGCGCCGGGCGCCGGAGCGGCGGCGTCACCGGCTAGGAGCTCGATGTCCGCCGCCCCGCTGTGCAGCAGCGCCAGCACCGCGTCCGCGTCGCCGGCCTGCACGGCGGCCGCAAGCTTCCCGATGGTGCCCCCGAACCGGTGGATGGTCCGGAGCCGGACGACGCCACCCCGCAGGCTGTCGCCGGTCGCCTCACCAGGGTCGAGGTCGGCGGATGCCAGCGCTTCCAACAGTGGAGGCGCAGCCAGCGCGGATGTGGTGGTCGCAGGGCGGGCGACGAGGTCACCGAGCACCGCCCCCGCCTCCACCGAGGCCAGCTGGTCCGGGTCGCCGACCAGCACCAGCCGGGCGTCGCCGCGCACCGCCTCGATCAGCCGCGACATCATGGTCAACGCCACCATCGAGGTCTCGTCGACGACGACGACGTCGTAGGGCAGGTGGTTGTGCCTGTCGTGCAGGAAGCGGCTGCGATTGCCCGGCCGGAAGCCGAGCAGCCGGTGCAGCGTCGATGCGGTCACCTCGCGCAGCGGTAGACCGCGCGCCGCCGCCTCCTCGCGCACTGCCTCCTGCAGCCGCGCCGCCGCCTTGCCGGTCGGGGCGGCCAGGGCGATACGCGGCGGCGGGCCGGGTTGGTCGAGCAGCACGGCCAGCAGGCGAGCCACAGTCGTCGTCTTGCCCGTCCCCGGTCCGCCGGCCAGCACGGTGACGAGGCGCAGCGCCGCCGTCACGGCGGCCAGGCGCTGCCGGTCGGGTCCGGGATCGGGAAACAGCCGGGCCAGGGCGGCGCGCAGCCGGTCGGCGTCGACCGCGGGGCCTGGCCGGCTCGCCCGCGCGTCGAGCTCGGTGCGCACCAGCTCTTCCTGCCGCCAGTAGCGGTCGAGGTAGAGCAGGCCCTCGACCAGGCGCAGCGGGCGCCAGGCGGGGCTGCCGGGACCGCCGTGGCCGCCGGGACCGACCGCCACGAGCGGGCTCGCCGCGCAGGCATAGAGCCAGGCTTCCGGCTCCGGCCAGGGCAGTGCGGACAGGTCCGTTCCCGTCTCGTCGCCCTCGACCGAAACGGTGCCGCGCACCTCGGCCAGCGGCACGCAGACTGAGCCCAGGCGGGCAGCGCGCACGGTCAGCGCGGCCGCGAGCAGCACCCGGTCGTCGGTCTCGCCACCGAGCCGGCCGAGCCGGGCAGCCACGTGCACGTCGGCGGCTGACAGCACACCGACCTGGTTGAACTCGCGCAGCGCACCGGCGGCGGCCACGGCGATGCGGGCATCGAAGGGGTCTGCCCGGCCGTCGCGACCGCGGGCAAGCGCGACGGGGCTCATGCTGCCCCTCCGGCTGGTGCCCCCGCGTCGGCTGTCCCCGCGTCGAGCAGGCTCGAGAGCTCCTCGATGAGCTCGGCGGGCGGGCGCCAGCCGAACACGCCGCACGGGGCCTCGCCGACCAGCGGGGTGTCCGGCCCGCACATCCCGCGCACGAACAGGTACAGGGCGCCGCCCAGGTGCCGCTCCGGGTCATAGCCGGCCTGGCGCCAGCGCAGGTAGCGGTGCAGCGCCACCGAGTACAGCAGCGCCTGCAGCGGGTAGTGCGCGGCCAGCATCGCCTGTGTCAGCGCCGCTGGTCGGTAGTGCCAGGCGCTCAGCTGCTCGCCGTCAGCCAGGTCGGTACCGAGCCAGTTGGTCTTGTAGTCGACGACGACGTACCGCAGCTCGCCCCCTGGGTCGCGCAGCCGCAGCACGGCGTCCAGGCTGCCCGTGAGGTACCCGCGCAGCTGCTCGCCGCGCAGCAGCGGCCCGTCGAGCAGCTCGGCGTAGCCGGCGAGCGCGTCGCTACCGGCCCGTCCGGGAGGCAGGTGGCGGCGCAGCAGCTGGGCGACGGCCCCGAGTGTCGTCCCGCGGGCGGCATCCGTGACATCCGGGGCATCCGTGACATCCGGGGCATCCGTGACATCCGGGGCAGCCGGGCCGTCGCCGCCGCCGAGCGGCAGCTCGAAGCCGAGCTCGGTCAGCCGGTCGGCGGGCGGCACGTCGGCCAGCGTGTAGCCAGCGGCCAGCGGGCCGAGCGGCGTCCGGAAGACCGGAAGCAGCCCGGCGGCCAGCGCCTCCGGGTCCAGCCCACCCCCCGTGCGGCCCGCCAGAGCCGCAGCGCACTGGCTGGTCAGCTCCGCCACGAGGTCCGGCGCGGTGGTGTCGACGGTCTCGAGCACGGTGTGCACGAGGGTGCCGAAGGACGTTCCGGCGGGCAGGGTCGCCATCGGGCTGATGACGGCGCGCAACAAGTCGCCCCCGTCGGTGTCCTCGTCGGCGTCCCCGCTCGCCGCGTCGTCCTCCTCCGCCGGGCGAGCTCGCAGCGGGGGGCCGGGCTCGGCCTCGTCAGCCAGCTGCGGCACCTCCGGCTCGCTGTCGACGGCCAGATAGGGGCCGGCGCCGACCCCGCTGCCGGCGTCGCCCCCGCTGAGCGCGTCACTCCTGGGGGCCTCGTGCACCGCTGCGGTCAGGCCGGAGTATGATGTGCGACGCCAGGCGGTGTCCAGCTTGCGGTCGAAGGCCGCAGCAGCCAGCGGCGCCGGCGGAACCGGCGGCTGCAGCCAGCTGGCCGGTCCCCCACCACCCACCGCTTCGATGCTGATGCCACTGGTGCTACCGATGCCACTGGTGCTACCGCTGCCACTTGCCCCCGCGGCCATCGCCTGCAGCCGGGTCTGCGCCTCGTCGTCGGTCGGCACTCGTACAGCGACTGAGGGCGCCTCGCCCGGCCCCCCTGCGCCGAACAGGAAGCGGTGCATCGACGAGGTCTCGGTGTTCCACGTCGGCACCCACCAGGTGACGACCTGGCACTGCGCCCGGGTCAGCGCCACGTATAGCAGCCTCAGGTCCTCGCCCGACTCCTCCGCTTCGTGCGCGGCCCGCCGCTCTCGGTAACCGGGGCCGCTGAGGCCGCCGACGTCGAGCACCCGCCGCCCGCTCGGGTCGTGCAGGTGCAGCGGCCCGCCGCTGCCCGCATCCTTGTTGCGGTCCCAGCCGAACGGCACGTAGACGACCGGGAACTCCAGGCCTTTGCTGCGGTGCACCGTGACCACCTGCACGGCGTCGGCGTCGGACTCCAGGCGCCGGCTGCGTTCGGCCGTCGTGTCACCCGCAGCCTCCGCGATGCGCCGCCCAAGCCACTCGACGAGGGCAGCCGGCCCGAGCTGGAGCTCCACGGACGCCTCGTGCAGGGCTTGCGCGACGTGCCGCAGGTCGGTCAGCCGCCGCTCTCCGGACGTGGTGGCCAGCAGCCGCTCGGTCAGGTGGCCGCTGGTCGTCATCACCTCGAGCAGCGCGGCGACGCCACGCTCGGCGAGCACGTCTGCCCACGCCCGCAACCGCGGGCCGAGCTCGTTCAGCGCATCCTCACCCGCGTCGGCGAGCGCCGCGGCACTCCACCCGATGAAGCAGGTGAGGGCGGCCGAACGGACCCGGCCGGCCCGGTGCGGCTGCTCGATCGCCTGCAGCAGGACGAGCCACTCCTTGGCCGTCTCCGTGGCAAAGACGCTGGCCGTGGCAGTCAGCACGGCCGGCACCCCGGCGGCCTCAAGAGCATCGCGGGCGATGGTGCCCTGCCGGTTGGTCCGCACCAGCACCGCGATGTCGCCCGGGCACACCGGTCCGTCCCGCCCTCCGACGGTAAGCCGCGCCTCGCTCGCCAGCAGGCGGACGATGTCGCCGGCGCAGTCCTCCGCGACCTGCTGGCGGGCGGCGCCGACCTGGACCAGCCCGCCGCCCGTCCGCTTGACGGCCTGATCCCGGCGAAGCAGGCGTACCCGCAGCGGTGCACCCACCGGCGCATCCCGCAGCCGCCGTTGCGGGTGCGCCGAGGCCACCGGCCGTACCACGATGCGCGGGTCGCCCAGCGCCGCCCGGCCGAAGAACGCATCCAACGCTTCGAGCAGGGCGGCGTCGCTGCGCCAGTTGCGGGCGAGCGTCGCGCTCGTGCCCGCGGCCTCGGTGGCGGCGAGGTAGGTGACGACGTCGGCGCCGCGGAACCCGTAGACGGCCTGCTTCGGGTCGCCGATCAGCACCAGGGTGGTGTGGCCGTGAAAGGCGAGCCGCAGGATCTCCCACTGCACCGGGTCGGTGTCCTGGAACTCGTCGACCAGCACCACGTCATACCGCGACCGGAGCCGCCGGCGCGCCGTGGGGCCCCGACGGGGGTCGGCGAGCGCGTCGCGCAGCCGGGTCAGCATGTCGTCGTAGTCGAGCAGGCGCTGCTGACGCTTGCGGCGCAGCACGTGGCTGCGCACGGTCTGGGCCAGCCGGTAGCGCTGCCCCGCCGGCGAGTCGGGGTCCGCGTCCGCAGGCGCGAGCTCGGCCTGGCTGTCGCCGACGGCCTCCCGGGCCACCTCCAGCGCCTGGCTGTACGTCAGCTGGGGCGGCCCGGCGTCGATGCGGCCGAACTTGCCCAGGTACACGTCGTCGACGACGTCGGTCACGAGGTCGTCGATGCTCTCGACGAACACGACGCCCGGCTCGAGGTCGCCGGCGATGCCCAGGCCGGCGAGCATCTGCTGGCAGAAGCCGTGGGTGGTGGCGATGGTGGCGCCGTCGAAGCCGGCGAGCGCGGCCGCCAGCCGATGCCGGCGGAGCGCGACCTGGTCGTCCGGCACGGCCGCGAGCAGCCGGAGCAGATCGTCGTCGGATGCCTGGGCGCGTGCCGGGTCGGCGAGCCCGCGCTCGGCCGTCACCAGCCGCTCGCGCACCCGCTCCCGCAGCTCCTGGGTCGCCGCGCGGCCGAAGGTGACGATCATCAGCTGCTCGAGCTCTGCGACCCCCTCGGCGACGTAGCGGGTGGCGAGGGCTGCGATGGTGAAGGTCTTGCCGGTCCCGGCGCTGGCCTCGAGGATCGTGGTGCCGAGCGGCAGCGGCCCGCAGATGTCGAACTCGGGAACGCTCATCCGACGTCGGTCCGCTCGGCGGCGATCAGCGGCCCCCAGACCAGGCGGGCGAGCGCGCCGAACAACGACCGCTCGTCAGCGGGCCAGCCCTCCAACGGGTCCCGTCCGGGCGAGATCGGGCCGCGCGCCGGATCGAGCAGGACGTCGAAGCCCGCTTCCGGGCCCCAGACCAGCACGTGATGCCGGTCCGCGGCGCCCTCGAACCCCTCGAGCCAGTCCTTGGCGGCAGCGTCGCGGGCATCGTTCACCGCGTCGCCGAGCTCGCGCCGCGAGGCGTAGGTGTGCGAAGCATCCACGGCCATCGGGAGCGGCTCGCACAAGCCGCGCTCACGCAGCGCGACGAGGGCGCCGAGCAAGCGCGCGGCGACGTCAGGCGCGGGAGCGGTCAGCGTCGAACGCTTGATCCCCTTGCCCTTTCCCCGCCCGATGGTGACCGTCTGCCACTGCTGGTTCGGACGGCCGGCGGCCAGGGCGAGCAGCTGGGCCCAGGCCCGGAGCCGGTGCTTGGGCCCCAGGCGCGAGTAGACGACGCGGACGATGCTCGCACGGTGCAGCCCGCCCACCGTCCCGGTCAGCAGCCGGTCGCCGGAAAGCGGGACGGCGAGGTCGGCGGCGGTCGGCGGGCCCTGCCGTGCTGCCAGTCCGGCCACGACCAGCGGCTCGAGCTGCTGCTCGAGGTCGTCGAGGACTCGCTTGCCCAGCGCGCCGGGGGGCAGCATCCCGCGGCGCCACTCCGCCGCCCGGCAGTCGGCGGCGTCGGCGCCGTTCAGCCGCGCGTCGAGCATGCGGTCACCCACCTGCCAGCGCTCGAGCGGCTCGAGCTCGACCGACAGCGCGTCGGCGACCTCGTCCTCCCCCTCGAGGACGACGACGCCGAGGCGCTGGCGCAGGAAGCCACGCACGGGGTGCTCGAGGAAGGAGATGAGGCCGCGCAGCTCGACCTCCCGGCCCCCAACCGGCACGAGCGGTGCCGCGAGGAAGGGCTGGACGGGCTGCCGCGCGCCGGCTGCACGCCGAGCACCCTCGAGAGCCGACCTGTCGAAGCTGAACGAACCGGCGACCCCCAGCTCCCCGGCGGTGAAGTTGCGCGCGTCGAAGGGCTGGAGCGGGTGCCGGACGACGAGCCGGTCGCGCACCGGCGAGCCGTCAGGGGTACGGGCGGTGGCCTCCAGCACGTCGAGGATCTCGCCGATGGGCACGGCCGGCGGACGCGGGGCGTTGGTGCGCTCGTCGGCCCCGGAGTAGAGGACGACGAGCGTCTGCTGCGCGGCCAGCACCGCATCGAGCAGCAGCTGGCGGTCCTCCGCGCGCCGGTCTCGCTCCCCAACGCAGGGGTCGCGTGCCATGACGTCGTCGCCGTCGGTCCCGGCGCCGCGCGGGAAGACGCCGTCATCGAGACCGAGCAGGCAGACGACCCGATGCGGCACGGAGCGCATCGGCACCATGGTGCAGACGGTCAGCGTGCCGGTGCGAAAGCCTGCGCGGGTCGGCCGCCCCTGCAGCCGCCCGGCGAGCAGCGCGCGGACGTCGGCCAGCGACAGCTGCACCTCTCCCGCCCGGTCACCGGCGGCCGCGGCGACGTCGGCCAGCTCGGCACGCGCCTGGGCCAGCTGCCACGAGTCGCGGGTGCCGACCTCTCCCAGCAGCTCAAGCGCTTCCTCGAGCGTGGCGAGCCAGTCGCTGAGCGGGCGCTCTGCGCTGAGGGCGTCGAGCGTGGCGGCGAGGCGGTCGACGAGCTCGCAGAGCCGGCCGGCAAGGTCGATATCGCCGCTGTCGACGTCGTCCAGCGGCAGTGCCAGACCGAGCCAGCGCAGCTCGTCCTCGGCCATCGCCGCTCCCAGCAGGATGCGGTCCAGCCCGGCCTGCCAGGTGTTCTGGCCGACCTGCTGCAGCCCGAAGGGGGCGCGGTGCTCGCGGTCGAGGCCCCAGCGGACCCCGGAGCGCGCGACCCAGTCCCGCAGCCGTTCGAGGTCGTCGTCATCGAAGCCGAACCGGCGCCGCACCGGCGGCGTCGCGGCCAGGTCGAGCACCTGGGAGGCGGTCACCCGCCCGTCGGCGAGCTCCAGCAGGCGAGCGAGCAGGTCCAGCAGCGGGTTGGTGCGACGCAGCGAGCGGTCGGCGAGCCGGACGCGCAGCCGGTGGCCGGGGTGACGAGCCGTCCCAGTTCCGCCGCGAGCCCCGTCGACTGGGTCGGCAGCGCCGTCCGCATGGTCCTCACCGAGGCCGAAGGTGGCCGAGACCAGCGGCGCGTAGCTCTCGATGTCCGGGCACATCACCAGCACTTCGCGCGGCTCCAACGAGGGGTCGGCCTCCAGCAGCCCGAGCAGCACCTCGCGCAGCACCTCGACCTGGCGTGCCGGCCCGTGGCAGGCGTGCACTTGGATGCTGCGGTCGCCCGGTGCGAGCAGGGCGCGGGCGTCGCCAGCGGCCCTGGCGTCCCCGAACGGAGCGCCGGGTGGCCGCTCGTCTCGCGCCAGGTCGCCCTGCAGCCGGCCGAGCAGTGTCTGAGGCCGCGATCCGGCCGGGTGATGAGTGTCGACCGACGACCCAGCAGTCGCCAGGCTCAGCTGCAGCTCGCGGACCTCCCGGCCGAGCGAGGCCAACAGCGGATGCCGGGGCACCGAGCGGGTGGGGTCCACTCGCCGCCGGACCGGGCCTCGCGCCACGCGCTCGCGAGCGATGGTGTCCCACAGCACCGGCGAGGGGTGTGAGATCCACAGGTGCACGTCGCGGTGCTCGGCCAGCGCGGACAGGACGGCGAGCTGGTCGGCGGACAGCCGCGTCGCCCCGAACAGCGAGAGCCGCTCGGGCAGGTCGACTGTCTGCGGCCGCTCCCGCAGCGCGGCGCAGGCCTCGTCGAGTCGCTCCGCCGGGCTTGGCAGGTCAAGGGGCCGGCGCAGCCGGCGCCACAGCTCGGCCTGCCAGGCGACGTCGGCCTCCAGCGAGCCGCCGGCACCATCGGCGTCGACCCCGCCCGCCCACTCGCGCAGCATCACCGGGCGGTAGGCCCCGTAGGCGGAGAACAGGCCGGCGAGGTGCTGCGCCGCGGTCAGCCGGCGCCCGCGCCGATGCGGGTCGGGCTCCCGCCCGAGCCCGAGATGACCGGCGAGGACCGAGCACCAGTCCTCGCCGGCGCACTCGTCGATCACCTCGAGCAGCCACCAGACGAGGCGCGGGCCGTCCCATGGGTCGTCTCCCCGGGCGACGCCGCTGGCCACACTGAGAGCGTCCGCCACCAGGGCTGCGACGGAGGGAAAGGCGATGTTGGCGCAGACCCCGTCCTGCCCGGCGCCTACCGAGCCGTCACCGCTCGCGCCCAGCACGTGCGACAGCCGCTGGGTCAGCCACCTCTCGACCCCCTTGGCGGGGACGGCGATGACCTCGGGCGCGAGCGGGTCCGCCGGCGGCTCCCGCAGCACCTCCGCAAGTGCTGATGCCAGCCGGTCGGCTCGCTCCGAGCGGTGGATGTGCAGCACTCAGCCCAGCTTCCTCCCACGTGGCGGCAGCGACTGTTGCAATTGCACTGTTCCTCCGCTCCAGCGGCCACGTGAACCGGCGTGTCGCCAGCGACACGCCGGGTCTACACGGAGGTGGCGTGCTTTCCGAGCAGACGCGGTGGCTGCTAGACCGCCCCGGGGATGACGGCCTGCCACCGCTCCGGAGACAGCGTCACCAGAACCTCGTCGGGGGTGGTGAACTGGTCGGCGTAGCGACGCCCGCCCGACTCGCCGAGGTACCGGCTGGCCATGGTCAGGATGGCGTTGTACGTCCCCGCGCCGAGCGGCTCGATGCCCACCGGGCCCTCCGCGATCACGTAACGGTAGGGGTAGTCCTCTGCCTGGACGCAGACGGTGGCGCGGCCCTCCGCGCGGAGCCGTCGCGCTTTGGCCGATGACCCGCCCATGCAGAACCTGAAGGGTCCGCCGGGCTCGTAGGCGAACCAGATCGGCGAGAGCAGGGGACCCGCGGCCGCACGGCCGACGCCGAGCACGGCGACCCGTCGCTCAGCAAGAAAAGCGTCTCGCTGCTGCTCGGTCATGTCGGCCACGGGCGTGCCTTCCGCTGGTGCTGTGCTCGCCGAACATTTGTGATGTCGCCGGAACGGGTTGACTCAGTTGACCCGACGGGTCCGACCCTCCCAGAACGGCTCGCGCAGCATCCGCCGCAGCACCTTGCCGGTGGCGTTGCGCGGCAGGGTCGGCAGGAAGTCGACCGAGCTCGGGCACTTGTAGTGCGCCAAGTGCTCCCGGGCGAATGCGACCAGCTCGGGTTCGGTCGCCGCGGTCCCGGGAGTCCGGACCACGAGCGCTTTCAGCGTCTCGCCCCAGCGCGGGTCGGGGATGCCGACCACGGCCACCTCGGCGACGCCCGGATGCCACTGCATCACGTCCTCGACCTCGGCCGGATAGACGTTCTCGCCGCCCGTCACGACCATGTCCTTGAGCCGGTCGCAGAGGTAGAGATAGCCCTGGTCGTCCTGCTGCGCCAGGTCACCGGTGCGCAGCCAGCCGTCCGGGGTGACGGTCTCGGCTGTCTCGTCCGGCAGGTTCCAGTAGCCCGCCATCACGCGCGGCGAGCGGATCTGCACCTCCCCCACGTCACCGGGGTCGACGACCGCGCCGGAGTCGGAGTCGACCAGCCGCAGCTCCAGCGTCGGCAGGGGGCGCCCGCAGGAGCGCAGCCGCTCCGTCCCGCCGTCGCCGAGGGTGTGGTCCTCGGGCTGCAGGACGGCGATGGTGCCGACGCACTCCGTCAGCCCGTATACCTGCAGCAACCCGCACGGCAGGTGCTGCAGGGCGTCGCGCAGCACCTGCTGGCTGATCGGGGCAGCCCCGTACGCGACCAGGCGCAGCGACGCGAGCGGCACCGCCTCACCGCGCTCCCTGCGGGCGGCGACCTCGTCGAGCAGCCACTGCAGCAGCACGGAGGCGAGCACGAGGTTGGTGACGCCATGCGCTGCGATGGCGTCGACCATCGCGGCCGCCGTGACCCGCTCGGGCACTACCAGGGTCGCCCCCGCGTAGAGGGTGCCGATGGCGGCGCCCACCCCGGCGATGTGGAACAGCGGCAGGACGGCGAGCATCCTCGAGGATGCGTCCAGCTGCCACATCTGGCAGATCTCCGGCAGGCTCGCGGCGAGGTTGGCGCCGGTCAGCATGACGCCCTTGGGCCGCCCGGTGGTGCCGGACGTGTAGATCTGCAGGGCCACGTCCTGCGGGTCGCACTTGACGTCGTGGTGGGCGTCGGACGCCGTCGACGGCTGGTCCGCGGTCCACGCCTCGTAGCCGACGACCCGCACGTCCACCCCCGCTGGTGGCACCGGCGCCGGTGACGGCTCGTCGAGCAATACCGCCACGCGCACAACCGCCAGCGCGCCCGGCTCAGCCGAGAGCGCTGCCAGGGAGCCAGCCGTGGTGACGAGGACCGGTGCCCGGCTGTCCAGCAGGATGCCCGCGACCTCCGCGGCCGACAGGCGCCAGTTCACCGGTACCGCGACCCCGCTTGCCTGGGCGGTGCCGATCGCGACCTCCAGGCAGCGCCCGACATCCTCGGCGAGGTAGGCCACCCGCGTCCCGGTGCCGACACCATCAGCCCGCAGGGCGTGCGCCACCCGCCGCGCCCGAGCCTCCAGCTCGCCGTAGGTGACAGCGCCAGCCGGGCCCACCATCGCCAGCGTGTCCGGTGTCGTCTGGGCCGTATCAGCGGCGAGCCGGTGCAGCGCGAAGTCGCGAGCTCCCGCGAGCTCCCCCGGCCGCTCTCGCAGCGCGCCGGTCATGCCGGGAACAGGTATTCGTCGAGGCTGGTGTGAAAGGCGAGCACCCGGCACTCCTGGTCCGACAGGCGCACGTTCTCAAAGCCGTTGGAGTGCAACCCGAGCTGCACCGTCGGCAGCGCCGTGAAGTCCTGGTCGGGCACCCGGCCGACCTCGGTACCCGGCGCGACCTCGACGTGCTGGCGCCGCGGCCGCGCCGCCTTCTGCTCCGGCGAGAGCCAGTCGAACACGTGCATGTCGAAGTAGCACTGCTCGGGGTCAGTGGCGTGCGGCCGGATGCGGGAGGCGATGAAGTGCCCGGCGTCAATGTTCATGATGACGTTGGGGAAGAAGAAGTAGTGGTGGTCGTCGGCGACCTGCGCGTCGGTGAGCCCGGAGTAGTCGCGGCCGAGCTCCTCGGCCTCGGCTCGCCCGGCCTCGATCAGCGCCTGGCGCACGGTGACGCCGTCGGTGAGCTCGGCCTTGCCGTCGACCTCGCGAAAGTAGCGAGAGCTGCGCAGCACCTTGCCGTGGTAGCCCGAGCCCTTGGCGGACAGCTCGCGCAGGGTCACGTCGTCGTCGGGCGCCTTGAGCCGCGGGCTCGGGATGCCCATCGGCATGTACATCGCGCTGTGCCGGCCCCAGACCTCGTACGTGGTGTTGACGTCGTCGAGGAAGCGCAGCAGTTGGGGGTGGATCCCCTGCAGGTGGTAGACCTCGACGAAGCCGTCGACGACGGTCTTCCAGTTGGCCGCGATCGGCATTGTCACGCTGCGGGTGCAGGTCTGCTGCTCGAAGTGGTATGGGGCGAGCTTCTCGGTCAGGGGCGCGAGGTAGTCGAGCAGCTCGGGTGCCTCCGGGTCCAGGCAGATGAACACGAAGCCGTTCCAGGTGTCGATGCGGACCTGGCGCAGAGCCAGGCAGGCGTCGTCCATCGGGTCGAACTGGTCGCGGTCCGGGATCGACTTGAGCGTGCCGTCGAGGTTCCAGGTCCAGTGGTGGTAGATGCAGGCGATCTCGCGCGTGACGCCGGCTCCCGTGCGTAGCCGGTTGCCCCGGTGCTGGCAGACGTTGTAGAAGGCGCGGAGCTTGCCCTCTGCCCCGCGGGTGATCAGCACCGACTGGTCGCCGATCTCATACGTCCGGAACGCGCCCAGCTTGCCGAGGTCCTCCTCCAGACAGGCCCACTGCCAGACGTTGGGCCACAGCCGCTGCATCTCGAGCCGGTGCATGTCGGCCGACAGGTAGCGGGCCTTGGGCAGCATCCGCTCGGCGACGCGGGTGCGCAGCGCTTCGCGCTCGTGACGCAGCGGGTCGGTCTGCGTGGCCTGCGGGTCGGTCTGCAAGGCCTGCGGGTCGGTCGGCGGGTCGGTGAAGGCGAGCGCGGGGCGAGCCTGGACGTCGGTCATGTCGTCTCCTCGGGGTGTGCCTCACCTTGACTGACACTGGCGTCAGCGTCAATGGCGTGGCGGCACGATCCGCCGGGCCCGTCGATGACAGCTACTGCGCGGGCGCGGCGGTGCTGACCGCCTGCCGCCAGATGAACGCCATGGTCGAGATGGCGGCCTGCTCGTCCAGCGGAGCCTCCAGAACGTAGGAGGTGTAGGCCATGTCCTCGACCATCGCGCCGAGGGCCTGGGCCAGGTACTGAGCGTCCGGCCGGCCCGCGTCGGGGCGTCCCTGGGCGCGCACCCCCGCCTCGATCAGTGCCGTGAACCGGCTCTTGATCTCCAGGCGGAGGCGCAGGAAGTCGGGCGAGAAGCTCGCGACCTGCTCGAGGATGCGGATGAGGGCCGCCCGGTCACGGTAGGCGTGCATGAACTGCCGGAGGGTTGCCACGAGCGCGCGGTCAGCGTCGGTCGAGCTCGGTCCTGGGGCAAGGGCGGCGGCGTACAGGTCCTCGACCAGCACCTCGAGCAGGGCGTGCAGCACGTCGTCCTTGGACGTGAAGTACAGGTAGAACGTGCCTTGCGAACAGCCGGCAGCAGCGACAATGTCGGCGACGCGCGTCTCGAAGTAACCGCGGTCGACGAACACCTGGCAGGCGGCGTCGAGCAACTCGGTGCGGCGAAGCCTGCGGCGCTCCGCCGTGCGGGGGTTCGTCACCGTTGCGTCCGTCCGCTAACCGTGCTCGTGGCGCTCTGCATGGTTCGCTTACGACCATCAGACTGGCGAGCCGTGCCGCACCATTGGTATCAGCCCGCTTCGTAGCCGCCCACCTGCTGCACGGAACACCCAGGCGATCCCGAGCGTATTCACAGCCAATGCTCAGGCAGCAGACTGACCGTTCAGTCGCCAGCGGTACCGCCGCTGCCCCGACGAACTGGAGCCAACCGTGCCTGCTCGCCTTCGCCGCCCCCGCCACCCGTTCCGGTGGCTGGCTGCTGCCCTCATCACCGTCGTGGCACTCGCCGCCGCCATCCCCTACGCCTACATCCACGTCGTCGAGGGCAAGGCTCCGGCCGCACTTGCGGTGAGCGCGCCGGCCGCACCGGCCGCCGCCACCAGCAGCGTCGACGGCACGTGGACCGTCGTCCCGGGCTCCCAGGCCGGGTACCGCGTCGGGGAGGTGCTCGCCGGCCAGAGCACCACTGCGGTGGGTCGCACGAGCGCCGTCACCGGGCAGTTCACCGTTGCCGGCGACGCCGTCACCCGTGCCAGCTTCACGGTCGACCTCACCAAGGTGAAGAGCGACCAGTCACGCCGCGACGCCCAGTTCCAGGGCCGGATCATGGACACCGCCAAGTACCCGAACGCGGTGTTCGTCCTCACCAAGCCGATCCCGCTCGGCCCTCTCGCGACCGCCGCCGGCACCCAAACGGTGCAAGCGAGCGGCACCCTGCAGCTGCATGGAATCACCAAGCCGGTCACGGTCACGGTCACGCTCACGGTCGCGCGTAGCGCCAATGCCGTGCAGGTGAGCGGCCAGATCCCGGTGCTGTTCGCCGACTACGGCATCGCCAACCCCAGCTTCGCGGGGTTCGTGACCACCCAGGACCACGGCGTCGTCGAACTGCTGCTCTCGCTCAAGCAGGCCTGAGAAGACGGCTAAGGGGTACTGCCGAGGCGGCCTCCGGCCGGGCGTACCGTGACCTCACTCACGCCACCCAGCCGGAGGTACCGCCATGCCACTTCTGTCCCGAGACGACGAGACGCTCACCGGCGACGCCGAGGCGATCGCGGCCCTCCGGGCGTCGTTCGACCGGCAGAAGAAGGCTTTCCGGGCGCACCCCTACCCGAGCCTTGCTGAGCGGCAGGGGCACCTGCAGGCGTTGGCCGGGATGATGATGGCCAACCGCAAGCGGATCCGGACCGCGATGAGTGAGGACTTCGCGGTGCACCCGGAGCTGTTCACCGACCTCATCGAGTGCCTGGGCATCGCCGGGCGGGCGGCGTACGCCATGACCAAGCTCGAGGAGTGGATGCGCGACGACGAGCGCGAGACCGACCCCTCCATGTTCGGCACCACCAAGGCCTTCGTGCGCTACCAGCCCAAGGGCGTCGTGGGCAACATCGTCCCCTGGAACTTCCCGTTCGACATCGGGGTGGGGCCGCTCGTCGAGATGCTGGCTGCGGGCAACCGGGTCATCGTCAAGTCCTCGGACTACACCCCGGCCTGCGGTGAGCTGCTGCGCGACATGGTCTCCTCGACGTTCGACCCCGACGTCGTCACGGTGTCGGTCGGCGGCCTGGAGCTGGCGCAGACGTTCCCGACCCTGCCGTGGGACCACCTTCTCTACACCGGCAGCCCGGGCCTCGGCCGAGTGATCATGAAGGCCGCTGCGGAGAACCTCACCCCGGTCACTCTCGAGCTCGGCGGCAAGTGCCCGGCCGTGCTGACCGACGACTCGGTCGACATGAAGTCGGTCGCCAACATCCTCGGCACCAAGATGATCAAGAACGGTCAGATGTGCATCTCCGTCGACTACGCCCTGGTGCCCCGCGCCCGAATGCAGGAGTTCGTCGACCTCGCTCGCCAGTACGTGCAGGAGAACGTCGCCGACTACTCTCGCAGCGGCGACTGCACCGGCATCATCACCGAGCGGCACTTCGACCGCGTCGTCGAGCTGCGCGAGCAGGCCCGCGACGCCGGCTACCAGGTCGTCGAGCTGGAGGAGGGCGGGGTCACCGACCGCGCCAGCCGCCGCATGCCGATCGCGCTCGTCCTCGACCCCGGGCCCGAGCTCGGCGTCATTAAGGAGGAGATCTTCGGCCCGCTGCTGCCGGTCAGGCCCTACGACCAGCTCGACGAGGCCATCGACCTGATCAACGACGGCGAGCGCCCGCTCGGGCTCTACGTGTTCGGCCATGACGACGCACAGGTGGCGCGGGTCCTCGACCAGACGACCTCCGGCGGAGCGTGCGTCAACGCCTGCGCGATGCAGGGGGCCGTCCCGTCGCTGGGCTTCGGCGGCTCGGGCAACAGCGGGATGGGGCGCCACCACGGCATCGAGAGGTTCCGCGAGTTCTCCAACCCGCGCGGGGTGGTGGTCCGCGGCGAGCAGGACATGATCGACGCCTTCTACCCGCCCTACGGTGATGCACTGGGCGCGATCACCTCGGCGGCGTTCACGCAGGCGCCGGGCAGCGTGTAGTCGCAGGTCGTCGTCGTAGGTACATCAGCGGAGGTGGTCGTGGTGGAGTCTCGCGAGTGGAGCTACTCCGGCACGCAGGGGACCCTCGTCGCCCGGACCTGGTCCAAGCCGGGTGCGGGGGCCGATGCCAAGCCCTCGCACGTCGTGCTGCTCTCCCACGGCTACGGCGAGCACATCGGTCGGTACGAGCACGTGGCGGCCGCCCTGGTAGCACATGGGGCGGTCGTCTACGGCGTCGACCACCTCGGCCACGGCAAGAGCGACGGCGAGCGGGTGGTGGTGTCGGACTTCGAGGATGTCGTCACCGACCTGCACGCCCTCGACGACACCGCCCGGGCTGAGTGGCCCGGGCTCCCCGTCGTCCTGGTCGGGCACTCGATGGGTGGGCTCATCGCCGCCCGGTACGCCCAGCGCTACGGCGACACGCTCGCTGCGCTGGTGCTCTCCGGGCCGGTGATCGGCGACTGGCAGGCCGCGAAGGCCATGCTCGCCATGGATGAGATTCCCGACGTGCCGCTCGACATCGGCACCCTGTCACGCGACCCTTCGGTGGGTGAGAGGTACGCGGCCGACCCGCTGGTGTGGCACGGGCCGTTCAAGCGCCCGACGCTCGAGGCGTTCGACCAGGCGGTGACTGCCGTCAGCACGGGGCCTTCGCTGGGCGACCTGCCGACACTGTGGGTGCACGGTGAGGACGACCAGCTCGTGCCGATCGAGGGCACCCGGGTGGGCATCCAGCACCTGCGCGGCAGCAACCTCACTGAGCGCAGCTACCCTGGTGCGCGGCATGAGATCTTCAACGAGACCAACGCAGACGACGTCCTGGCTGACGTGACGTCGTTCCTGAGCGAGGCGCTGGCCGACCGGCGCTAGGCCCGCGGAAGCCGCTCGTCTTGCTTCCGCAGATCGGCCTGGCTACACGGCGAGCGGCACCAGGTCGAGCAGCCGGCGCGGATCGTCGGTGACGATGCCGACGACGCCCAGCCCGAGAAAGCGACGGGCCAGGGGCCGGCTGTTCACCGTCCACGCGGTGACCTGGACGCCGCGCTCGGCAGCTCGCGCGACGATGCTCTGCTTGCGCAGCAGCGTCAGGTAGTGCAGGTGAATGTGCCCCAGGCCCCGTCGCTCGGCCTCCTCGAGGATGTCCTCCGGGGGCTCGGTCGGGATGCCGAGCAGCGCCGTGCGGTCGGCGTACTCGGGCGCCGCCTGCGCGAACAGCGACACGCTGTCGCCGTCGAAGGACGACACGGCACGGACGCGGTCGGTGATGCCCTGCCGGCGCCGGCCCTGCAGGAAGTCCGCGAGCACCAGCGCCGAGCGGCGGTCGGCCCGAAAGTCGGGCTGCGTGGGCTTGTTCTTCACCTCGACCACCACATCGATGCGCCCGTAGCAGACGCCGAGTACGTCCTGCAGCGTCGGCACCGTGGCCCCGCCCTTCAGGGTCTGCCCCTGCACCTGCTCCAGAGTCAGCTGCGCGATCGGGACCCTCGCCCCGCCGAGCCGGCCGAGGGCTGGGTCGTGGGAGCAGACGAGCACGTCGTCTCTGGTCAGCCGCACATCGAACTCGACCGCCTGGACCCCGGCGTCGATGGCGGTCCGAAACCCCTGCAGCGAGTTCTCCGGGTCGGTTGCCGGACTACCCCGGTGCCCAATGATCACAGGACGGGACTGTCCCGCCCGTGCCGCATCCCCTGAGTCGGCAGGCAGCGCGCTCACCTGGGCAGCGCCGCGGATTCTCGGCATCTCACAGCACTGCCCTTAAAGCACTGCCCCGCACAGCGCTGCCCCGCACAGCACCTTGCCCAGGAAACCCTTGGTCCGCTCGTGCTGCGGGTCGTCGATGACCTGGCGCGGCGTCCCGGACTCGACCACGACGCCACCGTCCATGAACACGACGGTGTCGCCGACCTCGCGGGCGAAGCCCATCTCGTGGGTCACCACGACCATCGTCATCCCCTCTCGGGCCAGCTCGCGCATGACGTCGAGCACCTCGCCGACGAGTTCGGGGTCGAGCGCGCTGGTCGGCTCGTCGAACAGCATCAGCTTCGGGTCCATCGCCAGCGCACGCGCGATCGCGACCCGCTGCTGCTGACCACCCGACAGCTGAGCCGGGTAGGCGTCGACCTTGTCGCCGAGCCCGACCCGGCTCAGCAGCGCGTGACCACGCTCGAGGGCCTCCTTCTTCGGCTGCTTCCTGACCCGCGTCGGGGCTTCAGCCACGTTGCCGAGCGCGGTCATGTGCGGGAACAGGTTGAACCGCTGGAACACCATGCCGATCTGGGCCCGCTTGCCCGCGACCTCGGACTCCTTGAGCTCGAGCAGCCGGTCGCCCTGCTGTCGGTAGCCCACGAGCTCACCGTCGACTGACAGCCGGCCGGCGTCAACCTTCTCGAGGTGGTTGATGCAGCGAAGGAAGGTCGACTTGCCCGACCCGGAGGGACCCAGCAGACAGCAGACCTCGCCCGGCTGGACCGCCAGCTCGATGCCCTTGAGCACGTCGTTGCTGCCGAAGCTCTTGCACACCCCCTCGGCCAGCACCATGGGTGCTGCGGACGCTGTTGACGCTGCGGAGGTCATACCGGTGCCCTCCTCGTGAGGCGCATCCGCTGCAGTGGCGTCAGTGGCAGGTCACGCAGGCTGCCGCGGGAGAAGCGGCGCTCGAGGTAGAACTGCCCCACGTACGCGATGCTCGTCAGCACCAGGTACCAGATGCTCGCCATCACCAGCAGCTCGAAGACCTCGCCCTTCTGCGAGGAGATCGCCTGGGCGCGGCCCAGCAGCTCGACCTGCCCCAGCACCTCGATCAGGGCGGTATTCTTGAGCATGCTGATGAACTCGTTGCCCGTCGGCGGGATCACGACCCGCATCGCCTGCGGCAGCACGATCCGCCGCAGCACGAGCCCACGGCTCATCCCGAGCGCCTCGGCCGCCTCGGTCTGCCCCGCGTCGACCGACAGCAGCCCGGCGCGGACCACCTCGGCCATGTAGGCCGCCTCGTTCAGCGAGAGCGCGAGGGTGCCGGCGACGAAGACGGTCAGCACGTCGGTGGTGCGGCCTTGGTAGACCGGGCCGAGTGAGATGGTCGAGCCGAGCACCTGGGGCGCCCCGTTAAACCAGAACAGGACCTGAACGATCAGGGGCGTGCCCCGGAAGAACCAGATGTAGCCCCAGCTGACCGACGACAGCACCGGGTTCTTGGACAGCCGCATCGTCGCCAGCACGGTGCCGAGGACGATGCCGATCACCTGGCTGAGGACGGCCAGCTCGATCGTGGTGAGCAGCCCCTGCAGGATCGAGCCCTGGAACAGGTGGCCGGTGATACTGCCGTAGTTGATGTTGTCGAGTGTGCCGAGCCGGATCAGGAGCAGGACGAGGACCAGCGCCACGACGGCGCCCGACACCACCCTCCAGGGGTGCCGAAGTGGGACGACCTCCTGGCCGGGACCGGCGGCCTTGGTGGCCGTTGCGGTCGCCACGTCACGAACCAGCGTTGACAGTGATCGTCTTCAGCGCGCCCTGGCTGATGTCGTACTTGCTCAGGATCTGCCCGTAGGTGCCGTCGGCGACGAGCTCCTGCAGTGCCTGCTTCACCGCGTCGCGCAGCCCGGTCAGGTCCTTGCTCACGGCCGCGCCGTACGGCGCGCTCTCGTACTGGGTGCCGACGACCTCGAAGTCGTTGCCGCCGCCCGAGGTCTTGGCGGTGTAGGCGGCGACGGGGAAGTCATTCATGTCGGCGACGGCCCGCCCGGTCTTGACCTGGAGGCGAGCGGTTGCGTCGTCGGGCAGCTGGGTGACGTTGATGCTGCCGCCGCCTGGGCACTTGGCTCCTGCGGCGATCTTGACCTGGACGGTGCCGGACTCCATGGCGACCTTCTTGCCGCACAAGTCCTCGAGCTTGCTGATGTGCTCGGGGTTGCCCTTCTTCACCAGGATCGAGGTGCCGGCGCTGAAGTAGTCGACGAAGTCGACTTTCTGCTGGCGCGCCTTGTTGTCGGTGAACGATGAGAACGCCATGTCATAGCGGCCGGCCGTGATGCCGGTGATGATGCTGTCGAACTTGGCGTTGTCGAAGTGCACGGTCACGCCGATCTTCTTGCCGACCGCGTTGGCCAGATCGATGTCGAAGCCCTGCAGCGTCTTGCCGTCGGCCGCCGTGAACTCGTTCGGCGGGTAGGTGCCGTCGGTGGCCGCCCGCACGGTCTTCGACGACTGGATGCTCTTGGGCAGCATCGCAAACAGGGCACCACCACCCGAGGCGCTGCCTCCAGCGCTCGCGCTCGGTGACGAGCTGCTTCCGCTGCTGCTACTGCTACCGCCGCAAGCCGCGAGCGTCAGGCCGAGGGCCAAGACGGCGGCTGCGGCTGCTGGGGCGGTGGACCGTGAAGTGGAGGAGGTGAAGCGCACGCTGGTCTCCAGGGGTCAGGCGGCTCGGACAGTGGCGGCGCGGCGCTGCGTCGGCTCTCGAGCGCCAGCATGCCATGGGTGAGCCCTGTGTGGTCACCCAGCGCAGCCGTGCCGCCGAAAGATCCCGCCACCGCCCCGCCCCGGAGGCGCAGGCTCTGACCCGCTACCCCGCCGGATCCGGCTGCTGCACCTCGAACCCTGTCGTCACGGCCCGCGAAACGATGGCGATCAAGGCGTCCTTGCTGACCGGCTTGGCCAGGTAGGCATCCATACCTTCCGCCAGGCAGCGCTCGCGGTCCTCCCGGCGGGCACCCGCGGTCATCGCAATGATCGGAGTGTGGCGGTCGGCCCCCTCGTGGGCACGGATCGCGGCGGTGGCCTCGTAGCCGTTCATCTCCGGCATCTGACAGTCCATCAGGATGGCCTTGTAGTTCCGGCTGGCAACGGCCTCGACCGCGGCGACGCCGTTGTGCACGCTGTCGACGACGAAGCCCGCTCCGGCCAGCATGGCCAGGGCGACCTTCTGGTTGATCGGGTTGTCCTCGGCCAACAGCAGTCGGTCGGGCACCGGTTCGCCGTCGGAGCGAGGCTCGGGGACGGCCGGGTCAGCGTGGTCGCGAGACACCCGCTCCTGCAGGCCCAGCGCCGTCCGCAGGCACTCCTGGAGCTGCTCGGGGTGGACCGGCTTCGACGCGATGGCTCCGACGCCGGCTTCAGCCGCCAGCTCGGCGTCCTGGCCCAGGCCGGTGAGCAGCACGATCCGGGTTGCCAGGGCTGGGTCAGCGAGGATCGCATCCCGAAGCTGCAGCCCGTCCATCTCAGGCATCGAGCGGTCGATGAGGGTCACGGCGACGGGCCGAGCCTGGTCGGACGCCGTCCGCAGGGCTGCCAGGGCGGCGGGGCCGGATTCCGCTGTCGCGACCTGCAGCCCCCAGCTGGTGAGGTAGTGGGTCAGCACGCTGCGCTGCGTCGCGTTGTCGTCGACGACTAACGCTGTGACGCCGGCGAGACCGGCGTCGGGAGACAATGAGTCGTCGGCCCGCTGTCCCGCTGCGGCGTGCACGCTGACCGTGAACCAGAAGGTGCTGCCGATGTCCGGCTGGCTGGCCACCCCGCAACTGCCGCCCATGAGCGCGACGAGCTGTCCGCTGATGGCAAGGCCGAGACCGGTGCCCCCGTACTTGCGGGAGTTGGAGCTGTCGGCCTGGACGAAGGGCTCGAAGATGCTGGCGAGCTTGCCGGGGGCGATGCCGTCGCCGGTGTCGCAGATCTCGAAGCGAACGACCGTCTCCCCACCCGCCTGGTCGGGTGCCTGGGCCGTGACGCGGATGATGATCTCCCCGGTCTGGGTGAACTTGACGGCGTTGCCGATCAAGTTGGTCAGTACCTGGCGGATTCGTCCGGGGTCGCCGCCGATCACCGCGGGGACCGAGCTGCCCACCACGGCCACGAGCTCCAGGCCCTTCGCCTGGGCCGACCCGGCGAGCAGGTCGACGACGTCAGAGATGATGGTGCGCAGGTTGAAGTCGACGTCCTCGATGTCGAGCATCCCGGCCTCGACCTTGGAGAAGTCGAGGATGTCGTTGATGATCGTCAGCAGCGCCTCGCTGGAGTTGCGCACCGTCTGGGCGTATTCACGCTGCCGGGCGCTGAGCTCGGTCTCGAGCAGCAGGTCGGTCATCCCGATGACGCCGTTCATGGGCGTGCGGATCTCGTGGCTCATGTTGGCGAGGAAGTCCGACTTCATCTGCGAGGCCTCGGTCGCCTCGTCGCGCGCGAACGACAGCGCTGCCTCCGCGCCCGCCTCTGCCGTCACATCCGCGAGCGTGCCGACCCAGCCGGCGACGCTGCCGCCCGTGCCCGGGACGGGCTTCGAGGTGACCTGAAAGATCCTCGTCGCCGAGCCCGGGAGCCGGATCTCGAACCGGTGGCAGCGCTCGGCCCGGTAGAGCGGACCGTCGGCCAGCTCGTCGATGAGGCCGGCGCGCAGCTCGGAGGAGACGATCGCGTCCCACTCCTGTCCGATGGCCTCGTCGGCCGGGATGCCGGTGATCTCGCTCCACCGCGGGTTGGTGTAGAGGTACCTGTTGGCGGCGTCGGTCTGGAAGATGCCGATGGGGGCGGCGTCGGTCAGCAGGCGAAGCTGGTCGGCCGAGGTCTGGACCTCCCGCGCCTGAGTGGCGAGCGATTCGGCCTTGGCGTGCAGGTTGACGAAGACCGAAACCTTGGCACGCAGCTCGTCGGGCGGGACGGGGGCGAAGATGAAGTCGACCGCGCCCTCGACATAGCGGTCGACCTGCGCGATCTCGTCACTGGCGAAAGCGGTGATGAAGATGATGGGGGTCATCTCGGACTGCCGCCGCTGCCGGATCAGGGCGGCGGTCTCGAACCCGTCCATCACCGGCATGCAGACGTCGAGCAGGATCACGGCGAAGTCCTGCACCAGCAGGCACCGCAGGGCGGCCTGGCCGGAGTCGGCCTCGACGATGGGGTACCCGAGCTGCGTCAGGACCGCACTGATGGCGGTCCGCTTGGCGGCGTTGTCGTCGACCAGCAGGATGGCCGATGACGCATTCGGCGTCGCGCCGGCCGCCGCGGTCAGCGCCGGCAGGTTGCCCACGACGGTCACGCCGCGCCGTGGGCGCCGGCCGGGAGCCACGGAGTGAGAGCCGCCAACAGCTCCTCGGTGTCGACCGGCTTGGGGATGTAGTCGTTGGCCCCGGCTTCGAGGCAGCGCTCACGCTCGCCGGCCATCACCTTGCCTGTCACGGCGACGATGGGAATAGCGTCGATCCCGGCGCAGGTCCTGATGGCGCGGATGGTCGTGTACCCGTCCATGGCAGGCATCATGATGTCCATCAGCACGATGTCGATCTCGGGCATCTGCTGGAGGATGGCGATGGCGTCAGGTCCGCTCTCGGCAACCGTGACGTCCGCATGGCCCCGCTCGAGCAGGGCTGTCAGGGCGAAGATGTTGCGGAAGTCGTCGTCGACCACGAGCACTTTGGCACCAGCCAGGGCGCCCTCATCGAGGTGGTCTTTCGCCCGCCGGCCGGGACGCATGGCCGGATGCCCAGCCACCCAGTCCTGGCCGGAGGCGAGCAAGCCAGAACGCGGGGCAGGCAGAACCGACGGGACGAGGGCCGAGACCGGGGCCGAGTGGCCGCTCAGAGGCTGGCCCGTCGGAAGGTAGACGGTGAACGTGCTGCCCTCGCCCACCACGCTGGTGACCGTCACCTCACCGCCGAGCAGCCCCGCGAGCTCGCGGCAGATCGACAGGCCGAGCCCTGTGCCGCCGTAGAGCCGCGCGGTGCTGCCGTCGCCCTGGGCGAAGGCCTCGAAGATCCGCTCACACTGACCGTCGCCGATGCCGATGCCGGTGTCCCGGACGGCGAAGGCGATGACCGACGGCGCCGCGGCGAGCACCTTGCTGCCGGCCGACCAGCCGGCGTCAGCCATGCTGATCAGCACGTCGACCCGGCCGCGGTCGGTGAACTTGAACGCGTTCGACAGCAGGTTCTTGAGGATCTGGTGCAGGCGCTGCGGGTCGGTGACGAACTCCGGCGGCACCTCAGGGGCTACGTCGATGGAGAAGTCGAGGCCCTTTCCGTGAGCGACCCGCTCGAACTCACGCAGCAGGGTGCTCTGGAGCTGAGCTACGGCCACGTCGGTCGGCTCCACGGTCACGGTGCCCGACTCGACCTTCGCGAGCTCGAGGATGCTGTTGAGCAGCGCCAGCAGGTCGTGGCCCGACGCGCGGATCACGCTGGCGTACTCGACCTGGGTGTCGGTCATGTTGTGCTCGGGGTTGTCCTCGAGCTGCTGGGCGAGGATCAGCAGGCTGTTCAGCGGGGTCCGCAGCTCGTGCGACATGTTGGCGATGAACTCGGACTTGTACTTCGACGACAGCGTGAGCTGCCCGGCCTTCTCCTCGACCAGGCGCTTGGACTGCTCGACCTCCTGGTTCTTCTGCTCGGCTTCGATGTTCTGCGCCGCGAGCAGGGTGGCCTGCCGGCCCAGGTCCTCGTTCGACGCGCGCAGCTCCTCCTGCTGCGAGCGCAGCTCCAGCGCGAGGGACTGGGACTGGGCGAGCAGGTTCTCGGTCACCGTGTTGGCGTCGATCGTGTTGAGGACCAGCCCGATGCTCTCGGGCAGCTGGTCGAGGAACGCCTGGTGGGTGGCGCTGAAGGGGGAGAACGACGCCAGCTCGACCACGGCGCGCACGGATCCCTCGAACAGCACGGGCAGCACGATGATGGTCAGCGGGGGCGCGGCGCCGAGTCCTGAGTTGATGCGGACGTAGTCTCCCGGCACCTCGGTCAGCAGGATGCGCTTCTTCTCCCGGGCGCACTGCCCTACCAGGCCTTCGCCGAGCCGGTAGGAGGTCGACAGGTGCCGGCGTTCCTCGAAGCCGTAGCCGGCCTGCAGCTGCAGGACGGGCTCGCCGTCGGCCGCGGTGGTCATCGAGTAGAAGACCCCGTGCTGTGCCGAGACGAGCGGCGCCAGCTCGGACAGGATCATGCTCGACACCGCCGCCAGGTCTCGCTGGCCCTGCAGCATCCGCGTGAAGCGCTCCCGATTGGTCTTCAGCCAGTCCTGCTCGATGTTCTCCCGCGTGGTCTCGCGCAGGTTGCGAATCATCTCGTTGAGCTTGTCCTTGAGGATCGCGACCTCGCCGCTGGCCTCCACCCGGACCTGCCGGGTGAGGTCGCCCTCGGTGACAGCGGTGGCGACCTCGGCGATGGCCCGGACCTGGTTGGTCAGGTTGGCCGCGAGCTGGTTGACGTTGTCGGTCAGGTCCTTCCAGACGCCGCCGACCTCCTTGGACTGCGCCTGCCCGCCGAGCCTGCCCTCGACCCCAACCTCGCGGGCCACGCGGGTCACCTCGCCGGCGAAGGCGTTCAGCTGGTCGACCATCGCGTTGACCGTGTTCTTCAGCTCGAGGAACTCGCCCTTGACGTCGATCGAGATCTTCTTGCTCAGGTCGCCATTGGCCACGGCGGTAGTGACCTCGGCGCTGTTGCGAACCTGGCCGGTCAGGTTGCCGGCCATCAGGTTGACGTTGTCGGTGAGGTCCTTCCAGACACCGCCGACCTCGATGGTGACGGCGGCGGCCTGCCCGAGCTTGCCCTCGGTACCGACCTCGCGCGCCACCCGCGTGACCTCGGAGGCGAAACCGTTGAGCTGGTCAACCATCGCATTGATCGTGTTCTTGAGGTCCAGCATCTCGCCTCGGACGTCGGCCGAGACCTTCTTGCTGAGGTCGCCGTCGGCAACCGCACCGATGACCCGCTGCATCTCGCTGGTCGGCCGCACCAGCGCCTCGATCAGGCTGTTGACCGACTCGACGCTGCCCGACCAGCTCTGCGTCCACCCGCCCAGCACGACCCGCTGCGAGAGCTCGCCCTGCGTGCCGACCACCCGGCTGACCCGAGCGAGTTCCGCCTCGAGCGCCTGGTTGGCGATGATGATGTCGTTCAGCGAGTCGGCGACCTTGCCGGCCACCCCGGTCCACTCCAGCGGCATGCGGACAGCGAAGTCACCGCTCTTCACCTGCGCGAGGGCGCCGAGCAGCACCTTTGCGTCCAGCACGTCCGTCGCCGTAGCCGGACCCGACATGAGGGCCTCCCATAGTTCTCGCTTGCGGCACCCCGGGGCGGGGTGGTCTCAGTAGGCGATTCGGCACACAAGCCGCGGAACCTGAGGCCGCCTGCGGGGTCAGGTGAGCGGCGTCAGCCGCGGCGGCTGAGCTGCTGTCCGTACCGCCACACTGGGGGGTCGGGTGCCAGCACGCTGCTCCTGCCGAGCCGAACCTCACCCGCATGCTCGACGAGCTCTACCACGCCGCAGCCGGGGACGGTCCTCGACGGCATGGAGGGGCATCGAGCTGGTCGGTGCCAAGCGGGCCCCGACCGCAGCTGAGAAGGAGGTGACGGACGAGTCGGCCTGTACGCCGGGTTCTGTTCCGCGGCAGCCTCACGGCCACCGCGGCGACGGCCATCTGTCTACGACTGCCGTTGCCGACAGCCTCTAGCGGTCTACCCGCAGGCTCGGGCGGGCCGCCCTCGGACGCCTGCGCAGGCAGGCCCGGCGAACCGGTCCTGCCCTCTTGACCTAGCTCCGGGTGGGGTTTACCGAGCCGCCCGGGTCACCCCGGACGCTGGTGCGCTCTTACCGCACCGTTTCACCCTTACCCCGCCGGCCGGAGCCGGACGGGGCGGTCTGCTTTCTGTGGCACTGTCCCGCGGGTCACCCCGGGTGGGCGTTACCCACCACCTTGCCCTGTGGAGCCCGGACGTTCCTCGGCACATCTCCTTTCGGAACTGTGACGCGGCCGTCCGACCGGCTCGTCCGCCAACGGCGAGCGTACGCCGCAAGCCGCCGCGGCCGCTCGGCCCGCCGGCCGGGTCGACCTCACGCGACGACAAACCGCACGGAGCGGGTCGCCACGTCGGCCACCGACAACCGGGCGCGGACCGGCTGGCCGAGCACGAGCCCCGACCCGTCGCACCGCGCCCGGACCGGAGGCTGGCGCAGCTGCAGCGTCCCGGTCTTGTCCTTCGCATCCACCACGACGGCGTCGAACATCTCGCCCTCGCGCCCGGCGAGCAGCAACGCCTCGACGGTGTCAACAACCGCCCGCTCGACCCCGTGCGCACGCGCGTCGGCCGTCGCCATCTGCTCGGGAAGGGCGGCGAGCCCGACGTGCACCCAGTCCGGCACCGGCTCCCCCGCGCACACCGCCACGCAGACCGCCAGACCGTACCTGTCGACCAGGCGCCGCAGCGGGGCCGTGACGTGCGCGTACGGTCCACCGATCGCCGCGTGCACGGGCACTGGGTCGGGTGCCGTCCCCTCGAAAACCTCGTAGCCCGCGCCCCGGAACAGCGACGCTGCCTGAGTGAGGATGGCCGCGACGGCACCGCTCTCCGGAGGGTCGGAGCCGGCGGCGCCGTCCGCAGCCGCAAGGCCGCGCAGGAACTCGGCATACGGCATCTCGTCGGGCCAGGCCAGGCCCAGCGTGCGGGCCGACCGCCGGAGCCGGTCGATGCGCTCACCGTCCGGCGGTGGCATCGTTCGCAGCACCCCGACCCCGGCGTCGAGCATCAGCTGCGCGGCTGCCATACCGGTGAGCAGGGAGAGCTGCGCGTTCCAGTCCTCGAGCGGCAGCGGTCGGCGCAGCTCGAGCCGCCACGGCGCGCCCTCGTCGCCCGGCACCACCTCCTCGTCCGGCGTCTGCAGGCTGACCCCGCCCCTCGCCCGCTCGAGGGCTTGCCGCAGCCGGCCGACCTCGCACAGCAGCACCATCACCTCGGGCGCGGCCCCGGCCTCGAGGGCCTGCTGCATCGCGGGGTAGTCGAGCTGGGCACGGCTACTCACGCGGGCGCGCCGAACCGTCGCTTCCGACGCTTCGCCGGTCACATCGATCGCGAACTCCCATACCAGGGCCGCCCGGTCCTGACCCGGCAGGAGCGATGCCCACCCCTGGCTCATCGCCGGTGGGTGCAGCGGGACGAGCCCGTCGGGCAGGTACACCGTCTCCCCGCGGCGGTGGGCCTCCGCATCGACGGAACCACCCGGGTGCACGGCGGACGGCACATCGGCGATGGCGTACCGGAGCCGGTAGCCCTCCCCCTCGCGGACGACGGACATGGCCTGGTCGAGGTCGGTTGCGCCCGGTGGGTCGAGCGTGACGAGCTCGAGATCGGTCGCGTCCGGCAGTCCGCCGAGGTCAGGCGCGGCGGCGGCTTCGTCAAGAACCGCAGCCGGGAAGTCGCCGAGCAGCTCGAACTCAGCGCGCACCGAGTCGAAGGCCCCGCGCACGTCTTTTGCTTGGGGGCCGGCGCCCGCAGCCAGATGGATGCGGCGACTCGGCATGGCACGCTCCTGTGGTGTGGGTGGTCGTTGGTATGGGCGGCCTGCTCGCCGTCGTCACCGGACTCCTTCCCCTCGCCGAGGCTCGTGACGTCACCGTTCGGCTGGCACCGGTGCTGGGATTCCTGGCCGCGGTCACCGTCCTCGCCGAGCTTGCGGACGCGGCAGACGTGTTCGAGGTCGCGGCCGTTCGGGCAGCCCGCCTCGCCCGCGGCAGCGTCCCCGTGCTCTATGCGCTCGTGGTCGCGCTAGGCACCCTCACCACGGTGCTGCTGAGCCTCGACACGACGGCGGTGCTGCTGACTCCGGTCGTGCTGGCACTGGCGCTGCGGCTGGGGCTGCGACCGCTCCCGTTTGCCATCACGGCCGTCTGGCTGGCCAACACGACGAGCCTGCTGCTGCCGGTGTCGAACCTGTCGAACCTGCTCGCGCAGGGGCGCCTCGGGCTGTCGGCGACCGCCTACGCCGCACGGATGATGCTGCCCGCGCTAGCCGCTCTGGTGACGACCGTGCTCGTGCTCGTCGTCCGCTTCCACCGCGACCTCTCCGGGCGGTACGAGGTGCCGCTGGTGACGCGCCCCCGGGACGACGTGCTGTTCGCCGCAGCCGGGCTCGCGTGCCTGCTGTTCGGACCGTTGGTGCTGCTCGGGGTCGCGCCCTGGCTGGCGGCGACCCCACTCGCGGCCGCGCTCGCCCTGGCCTTCGCGGTGCGACGGCGGACCGACCTGCGACCAGGTCTCGTTCCGTGGCGGCTTCTGGTGCTCACCGAGGGGCTGTTCCTCATCGTGTCGGCGGCAGGCCGGCATGGTCTGGACCACCTGTTGGCGCGGCTCGTCGGCAGTGGCGGGAACGGGCGGGTCGCCGCCGTCGCTGCGGCCGGCGCCAACCTCGTCAACAACCTGCCCGCCTACCTCGCGCTCGAGCGCACGGTCCCTCGCGGCGACCTGCTGGGCTTGCTGGCCGGCATCAACATCGGGCCGCTGGTGCTCATCTGGGGCTCGCTCGCCACGCTGCTCTGGCGGGAGCGCTGCCGTGCCCGGGGCGTGCACGTCAGCGTCGCGTCGTTCGGGCTCCTGGGCATCGTCGGGATGCCGATCGTGCTCGCGGCCACCGTTCTCGCTCTGTCCTGACGCCCGGTCGAGATCGCCGACGTGCCGGGTGTCCCGCCTCGGATGGGCTACCCCGGACCGGTCTACCCCGGGGGATGGGCCGCGAGGTGGCTGACCGCGGCGCGAAAGTTGTCGTCGCTGCGCGCATCGAGCGGGGCTCGCTCGCTCGTGAGATGAGATCGGAGCCCGCGGCGGCGCAGGAGCGTACGCCGTGTGCCGATGTCGCCGACCGGGCCCAGGTCGAGGGCGTCGCCCACACCGCGGCGTCGGCCTTCCCGACGACGGCCAGGACCGCGACAGCTCGCAGACCCTGGATGTCGGTACGGAACCCCGGCCGGTCAGCCGCCGCCGGACGCACGCGTCTGATCGCTACCCGAGCGGGCGAAGCCGTGCCGCCAGGGCGAGCAGCACCCCACCGACGATCAGGGCGTAGACGCCGAGGACGACGGCAAGGGCCAAAACCCCGGTCGCCGGTCCGGCGATGACGACGAGCCCCCCGCAATGATCGAGACGATGCCGGTGATGGCGAGTAGCGCCTCGCCGCCGATCTGCTTGCGCAGGCGGATGGCGGCCGCCACCTCGGCGACGCCGGACATGACGGCCCACCCTCCGGCCAGCAGGGCGAGCGCGAGCACGGTGATGCCGGGCCGGGCCAGCGCGAGGATCCCGAACAGGATCGACACCACGCCGCGCAGGGCCAGCACCTTCCAGGTGCGCCGGGGGTCGATACCGACACCGCCCGGCCCATCGCCGGTGACCATGCGTGACACCATCTACGGATTTCCTCCCGCCGTGGGTCCGTCCACGCAGGTGCAGGCCTACCCGGTGACGGGCGCTTCGTGTTCCCCAGTTCTGGTCGAGGCTTCCCCTGGCGCCGTGGCACTCAGCTCCGGTACCCGCGCCGTGCGCGGCGTCATCCCGACCGCCAACCCAGCGGCCAGCCCGCACGCGAGCACCAGGGCCCAGCGCACGCGGTCGAAAGCCCCATGCACCGCGGCGTACCCGACCGGCGCGCCGAGCAGGGCGACCAGGATGCTGACCCCGAGCACCGTGCCGACCTGCCGGCTCATGTTGACGATGGCGCTGCCGGTTGCGGCACGTGCGGGCGGCAGGTCGACTGTGGCCGCCGACAGGATGGTCGGCAGTGCCAGGCCCACCCCGGCACCGCCTACGAGGGAGCAGGGCAGCAGTTGGGTCATGTACGCCGGGTCACGGCCGAGGAGCAGCACGCTGAGCGCGAGCCCGCCGCCCAGCAGCAGGCACCCCGCGGCGGCGATCCGACCCACGGGGACGCGGTGGGCGACGCTCTGCGCGGCGGCGGCGAACAGCGGCACCATCAAAGGCCCGGGTGCGACGCCGAGCCCGGTCCGGAGGGCGCTATATCGCCATACCTGCTGCATCCACAGGATGTTCACGAGCAGGTTGCCGGCGAACGCGACGCCGAAGGCCACGGCGGTCGCGTTCGACCAGGCGAAGCTTCGCACCTTGAGCAGTACGGGCTCGACGACCGGGGCCCGGTGGTGCAGCGAACGGCGCCAGAACAGGGTCATCGCGGCGACGGCGACGGCGAGCACCCCGATGGTGCGGGCGCTCACCCAGCCCCACGACGGCGCCTCGACCAGGGCGAGCGCGACCGCCCCGATCGAGCAGGCCAGCAGGGTGGCTCCGAGCAGGTCGGGGACAGGCCCCGGGTGCGGATCCCGTGACTCCGGGACCACCCTGGCGGCCAAGCCCAGCGCCAGCACCCCGATGGGGATGTTGACCAAAAAGACCCAGCGCCACGAGGCCGCCACGAGCACGCCGCCGACGACCGGGCCGGCCGCGGCAGCCAGCGCGCCGGTGGCAGCCCAGACCCGGACGGCGCGGGCACGGCGGTCGGCGGGCATCGCATGCAGCAACAATCCGAGGCTCGTCGGAGTGAGCAGGGCAGCGCCGGCGGCCTGCAGCGTGCGGAAGACCACGAGGGCCCACAGGCCGGGAGCCACGGCGCACGCGGCGCTGGCGAGCGTGAAAACGGCGAGGCCGGCGAGGAAGCCGGCCTTGCGTCCGTACCTGTCGGCCAACCGGCCCAGGGGCACGAGCAGGGCCGCGTAGACGATGGCGTAGGCGTTCAGGATCCAGCTCAGGTCCGACAGCGAGGCGCCGCTGAAGTCCTGCCCGATCGCGTGGAACGCGACGTTGACGATGAACAGGTCGAGGCTGGCCATGAAGGCGGCCAGCGACAGCACGGCGAGTACCGCCGCCGGCGAGGCCACCCTTCGTTCGGGCCCGCCGCGGGATGCCGAGGGCGGCATCGTTCTCCTCCTCAACGGTTGGTCCGCTCTCGGCGGAGCTCGCCGAGCGAGTAGCGTTGGACCGGGCCTCGCCGCACACGAGCGTGGCCCTCTGGGCACTTGCAAGACCCACAGCTGGGGGTTTGTGCGCGCCTTCGATCGGTCGCACACAAGCCCCGGTCCCAGCGCCCCGATGAGCCCGGTGAGGGCGAGTTTGGGTGCGAGTGCGCGGGGGGGCCGTACGAGGCGCTACCGGCGGGCGGTCAGGGCTTCGATCTCGTGCCTGGACTCGAGCGTCGGCGCTGCGGCGATCGCCTGCCGGACGGCGCGACGGTCACGCGCTCCCTGCTGGAACTGGCGGTACTGGGTCAGAGCGGTGCGGATGCGGCTCATGTGAGCTCCTTGCAGTGAGCGCGGGTCGAGGTGGGGTCGAAGGCTCCGCCTCTGGGTTCGTGTCTCGGACTCTGCTCCCCGATTCTCGGTTCGTCAAACGAACTCAGGTCGGGATAGCCTGTTTCCGTGGCAGATCACATTCCTGACCGATCGCGCTGCACCGTGGCCGCAGCCCTGACCGTCGTCGGCGAGAAGTGGAGCCTGCTCGTCTTGCGAGAGGCCTTCTACGGCGTGCGCCGGTTCGCCGACTTCCAGCAGATCCTCGGTGTCCCCAAGGCGGTGCTGACCGACCGGCTGAACACCCTCGTCGGTGAAGGCGTCCTGCAACGAGTCTCCTACCGGGTCGCCGGCGACCGGCAACGACACGAGTACCGGCTTACCGACAAGGGGCTGGATCTGTATCCGACCCTGGTCGCCCTGATGCAGTGGGGCGACCGGTACCTCGCCGGCGAGGGTAACGCTCCGGTGGAGCTGCAGCACCACGGCTGCGGCGCCACGGCTCAGCTGCACCTGGAGTGCGAAGCCGGCCACCGGTTATCCGGTGCGCTAGATGTGCGACCCGTCCTGCGCAGCCGGCACGCGGTACAACCGGCCGAGGCCGGCTGATGCGTTGACATCGGCGGAGCACGACGGCCAGCCACTGAGGTTGTCGACGCCGCCGTGCGCCCGCGCACAGCGCTACTGCACCGTGCCCCCGCTTGGCCAACTCGGTTCGTCCGCTTACGCCGGGCGGTTCCTAGGCTTAGCCAGCAAGCGCCGTGCACTTGCGCCCAGCACTTCTGCACTCAGCGGCCCTACCCTTCGACTAAAGCGGACGGCGTGCCGGCGGAGGCGTTCGGCTGCACAACCAGCGCGGCGAGGGCGTCCGCTTGCGCGCCGGGGCCGAGATCGTCGCGGCGGCTAGCTCCCTCCTCGAGCGCACCGGCGAGGAAGCGGTCAGACTGCGGTCCATCGCCCCCGCGAGGCCGGCATCACGGCCCGGGCCATCTACGCCCACTTCGTCGACCGGTCCGCCGTGGACGAAGCCGTAGTCGACGAGGCGTTCGAGCAGTTCGCGGTTGCCGTCACCACACCCTGCAGGGCGTCAGGCCTGATCCGATGATGGCGCCTGCGGCGTGACGTTGACGGAGCGGACGACGCACGGCCCGTCCTCGTACCAGTCGATCGTCGACACCGACGCCAGATCCAGGTGCAGCCGGTAGAGCGCCGACGGGGGTGCCTCCAGGGCGATGCGGACCATGGTCTTGATCGGCGTGACGTGCGAGACCACGACCACCCGGCCGCCCTGGTAGGTGGCGAGCGTGCGGGCGAGCGCCTCGCGCACGCGCACCTCGGTGTCGGCGAAAGACTCCCCGTCCGGCGGCGCGACAGTGGGGTCGGCCAGCCAGGCTTGCATCTCATCAGGCCACCGTTGCGCGATCTCGGAGAAGGTGAAGCCCTCCCACTGACCGAAGTCGGTCTCGCGGAAGCCGTCGTCGACGAGCACCTCGCGCCCGAGGACCTCGGCCGTCTCCCGGGCGCGGCGCAGCGGCGAGCTCACGACGACGTCGAATGGCGCGGACCGGAGCATCCCCGCGGCCGCCCGGGCTTGCGCGCGGCCGGTCGCCGTCAGCTGCGGGTCGCCGGCCACGCCACTGAACCGGCGCTCAACCGAGTGGGCCGTCTGCCCGTGGCGCAGCAGCAGCGTGCGGGTGGCCGTGCCGGTGGCGGCCACCCAGCCAGAACCCGAGCCCGAGCCGCCGAGTGGCGCAGCCGCCCCTGCCGCCGGTTCGGGAGCGAGCGGCACCGGATCGGGGACGGAAGATGCCGAGGTCGACCACGACCGCCCCTGCGCTGCGGCGTCCATCGCCTCGTTCGCCAGCCGGTCGGCCACCGCGTTCTGCGCGCGCGGTATCCAGGCGAAGCTCACCCGCGGGAAACGGCGCACGAGCTCGGACGCCTCCGATGCCAGGGGCCGCATGTCGGGGTGCTTGACCTTCCACCGCCCGCTCATCTGCTCGACGACGAGCTTGGAGTCCATCCGCACTTCGAGCTCGGCCTCGGGGTCGAGCTCGAGCGCGGCGGTCAGCCCGGCGATCAGGCCGCGGTACTCGGCGACATTGTTGGTGGCGCGCCCGATACCGGCGGCCCGCTCGGCCAGCACGGCAGCTCCGTCGCGGACCACGGCTCCGTACCCGGCGGGGCCCGGGTTGCCCCGAGAGCCGCCGTCGGCCTCGACGGTCAGAACCCGCCGACGGCTCATAGCCCACTCTCGGGCGTGCGAACGAGGATGCGCCGGCACTCCTCACACCGCACGACCCGCTGCGGGGGCGCCGCTGCCAGCTCGGCCAGGTCGGTGCCGGCCAGCTCCAAGTGGCAGCCCTCGCATCGTCGCCGGCTCAGCCGAGCGGCACCGACCCCGCCGGAGGAGGCACGGATCTTGTCGTAGAGGCCGGTCAGCTCCGCGGGCAGCTCAGCCGCGACGGCCTCGCGGGCCTGGCGCCGCTCGGCCGCCTCGGCGTCGATTGCCGCGACTGCGGCGTCCCGGCGGGCTACCGCCTCGTCGCGCCCGCGCAGCGTCTCGTCCCGGTCCAGGGTCAGAACCGAGACCCGGCCCTGCGCCTCCTCGGCGCGCTCCATCACCTCCAGAAGGTCGTCCTCCAGAGCGCCCTGGCGCCGGCCGAGCGAGGCGATCTCGGACTGCAGGTTCTCCAGCTCCTTCGACGAGCTGACGGCACCCGCGTCGAGCCGCTTCTGGTCACGCTCGGCACGGCCCCGGATGACCTCGACCTCGCCCTCCAGCCGCGTCTGCTCCCGGCCGATCTGCGCGGCCAGGGTCGATGCGTCGCCCAGCTCCGCCGACAGCTGGGCCAGCCGTGCCGTCGACTGCTCGATCTCCGCGTGCTCGGGAAGCGAGCGGCGGCGGGCGGCTAGCCGGGTAAGCGCGGCGTCGATGTCCTGCAGGTCGAGCAGGCGCAGCTGCACTTCGGGGGCGGCATCCACCGGTGTCGGGCTCCTTCACAGCAGCGTCGGGTCGTGGCGGGCCGGCCCAACGCCAAGGTGGCGCGGGTCAGCAGGCGTGCAGCCGCCACGGGTCGGTGACCCGGGTGCTGACGGCGGTCTGCGGCAGCGTCACGGTATCGCCCTCGCCCGCAGGCTCGCCGCGCCCACCAGCCGAGCGCATCCCCGCCAACCCCTCGAGCAGGACGCGCTGCGCATCGGCCAGCCACGGCCACTCGGTCGCCCAGTGCGCTGCGTCGATAAGGGCCACGCCGTGGTCCGCGACAGCATCGAGGACGTGATGGTGGCGGCCGTCCGCGGTGAGAAAGGCATCGGCTCCGAGCGCCGCGGCCCGTCCCGCGAGCTCGCCACCGCTGCCGCCACAGACGGCCAGCCGGCGCACCATCTGGTCCGGGTCGCCGGTGGCCCGCACGCCCCAGGCGGTACGGGGCAGCGCGTCTGTCACCTGGCGGACGAGGGCCGACAGCGGTTGCGGCCGTGGGAGGTCGCCGACGCGGCCCAGCCCCCGGGTGGTCGGCGGCGCGAGCGCGCCTGCCGTCACCGCCGGGACCGGCACCAGCTCGACGAGGTCGAACGCCGGCTCCTCGTACGGATGGGTCGCGCGAAGAGCTGCGAGGACCGCTGCGCGGCACCGGCGGGGCAGCACCATCTCGAGCCGCGCCTCGGCGACCTCCTCCTGCCGTCCGACCGAGCCCGCTACCGGGGCCGCACCCTCGAGGGGACGGAAGGTGCCCGAGCCGGCGGTCCACCAGCCGCACCTGTCGTAGGCGCCGATCGCGCCCGCGCCGGCAGCGGCCAGGGCGTCGAAGACCCGCTCCCGGTCGGCCAGCGGGACGTAAACCCCGACCTTGTCGAGCACACCGGTGTCGTCGGGGGTCGGATCGAGGGGCACGGTCCCGGTGAGACCGAGCAGCCCGGCGAGCGCGTCACTCACCCCCGGCCGAGCGACGTCGGCGTTGGTATGCGCGCTGAACAGGGCGCATCCAGCGCGCACGAGGGTCGCGACCACCCGGCCGCCCGTCGACGTCTGCGGCACACCGTGGACGCCACGCAGGAACAGCGGATGGTGGGTCACCAGCAGCTGCGCCCTCATCTCGACCGCCTCGCGTGCGACCTCCTCGGTGGGGTCGACGGCCAGCAGCACCCGCTCCACGACGGCATCCGGGTCACCCACGGCGAGCCCGACTGCGTCCCACGACTGCGCTGTCGCCGGGTCGTAGGCCTGCTCGAGCACGCGGGTGCACTGGGCGACTGTCGGGGACGCAGGCACGGACGCTCCTCAGGTGGTGGGGTCCGGCCAGTGTCCCACGTCGGTTGTCCGCCCCAGCTCGGCCGGAGTAGTCGCAGGTCAGCGGGCGGCCTAAATCCCATCGGGAGCAGATTGCATCGAGCCGGCTACGGGAAAGGTCTACGGCGTGACAACGGGACGGGTCGCGCGGCACGGCGAACAGCCGGCACCGCGCTCGGGCGACCGCCCCGCCCGAGCCGCCCGATGACCGGCCTGCCATTCGGCACGACCGAGCAGGCGTGGACTTCCGTACCGACAGCGGCCGCACAGGCGCGGCGCGTCGTCGCCGACCAGGCCCGCACCATGGGGGTCTCGGAGGACGCCTGCGACGTCGCTGTGCTGCTCACGAGCGAGGTCGTGACCAACGGGTTGCTGCACGGGGAAGGCCGCGTCACCCTTCGTACCCTTGCGCTGCCCGAGAGCGGCCTGCGCGTCGAGGTCGACGACGACGGGACCGGGCAACCGGCCGTCAAGGCGCAGCAGCTCGACGCCGAGCACGGGCGAGGCATGGCCATGGTCGAGATGCTGGCGACCCGATGGGGTTGCCTGCCTCGCGTGGGTGGCAAGACGGTCTGGTTCGAGGTCGTGCCCTGAGCGCGTAGCGCCTAGAGGGTCGGTCGGCGGTCCCTTTACGCCGCTGCTCACACCGCGAGCCGTCGCACACCTTGCACGGGTTGGGGCCCGAACTTCCCGCGATAGGACTACGGTCGATATCACGACCGACGGCGCGTCCCAGCGTCACGGAGGAGGCCCTCGTGCTAGCAGCCCTGGTTCCCGCCCTGCTGGTGATCGGCGCGCTCGTCGCCGTCTCCTGCCTCCTCGCAGCAGGCTCCGAGCTCAGCCGCATCATGGGTACCCGCAGGCACTCGGCCGAGGGCATCGCCGCCATCGAGCAGATGCTCCTGAACCGCGAGTCCGCCGCGGCAGGCGCTACTCGGCCGCACGAGCCGGGCGACTGACTGCTTATCTGCGACGACTGCATTCGCCAGGCTGGCCGCGATGGCTCAGCGCTTCAGCTCACCACGACCGAGGTGGTGACTCCGGCGCCGGTCGGGGTCGGGTAGTGACCCTCCGCCGCCGCGAACAGGGTCGTCACCTGGGCGACGCCAGTGTGCAGGGTGCCGCTGAGCGGCAGGACCGTCGTACTGCTGCGCTGCATGGAGCCGGTGCACGTCCCGTGCGCCGCCAGGCCGAGCCTCGACGTCCCGGTCACCCCCGTCTCGCGCAGCTCGGTCAGCAGAAAGAACAGCTGCCCTCGCGGGCAGGAGACGTCATAGCCGACGCTGACCGAGGGGCGGCCGCTGTCGGGGTAGACGTGGACGCTTGCTGTGGTGGCGGTGGCCGTCGGGCCGGCGGTCCCGCATCCCGCGGCAAGGACAGCCAGAGCGGCTACGGCGGATCCGGCGAACGTCATGGTGCGGGCCGTGCGAAACATGGAGTCCTTACGGTGGGTGAGTGTCGTCGTCACCCCGGTAACCGCTTGACGTCGGTTCTTGTACCGTCTGTTGGGCCAACTGGCGCAACTGCATGCGCCACTGTGATGGAGACCAGCAGGCGACACAGCAATAAGCCCCAGCCCGCCGGGTGGGCACGGCAGGGTTCGAACCTGCGACATCCCGCGTGTAAGGCGGGCGCTCTCCCGCTGAGCTACGCGCCCCGGTCCTCGCGAGGGTACGTGCCGGCGTTCTGGCCCAGCACCCGCGACACCGCCGCACCGATCTCGTCGGGCGTCGGCACGTCGTCGTCGACAGCAGCCGCCTCGCCTTCCTCAGCCGGTGGCGAGGGCTGGTGCACCGCTCCGCAGGCCGAGCACCGGACGCTGCCCAGGGCTTTGGACAGCCGCAGCGAGCCGCAGCTCGGGCACGCGTCGAGCCGCTCGTCCCACCCGCCTGATACCTGGCACCTCGGGCACAGCAGCACCTGGCTGCCCTCAACCACGCCCCGGCGCCACGGGCTGGGCCCCCGCGCCGGGTCGGCCTGCCGCGCGCCGCAGCCGAAACAGGGCACCGAACCCCTGCTTACAAGCCAGCCAGCACTCGCTTGTACTCGTCGTGGTCACGAGCGTCGGGGATGGCGTTGACGACGCTCCAACGCACCACGCCGTCCTTGTCGATGACGAAGGTGCCGCGGTTGGCGCGGCCCGCGACGTCGTTGAAGACCTCGTAGTCCTGCGCCACCTTCCCGTGCGGCCAGAAGTCGGACAGGATCGGGAAGCGGAAGCCCTGCTGGTCGGCCCACACCTTGTTGGCGAACGGCGAGTCGACGCACACCGTCAGGACCTGAACGTCGTCGTTCTGGAACGTCGCCAGGTCTTCCTGCACGGCGCACAGCTCCCCCTGGCAGACACCGGTGAAGGTGGCCGGGTAGAACAGCAGGACGACGGTCTTCTCGCCGCGGAACGACGACAGCGTCACCTCCTGGTTGTTCTGGTCCTTGAGCGTGAAGTCGGGAGCCTTGTCGCCTGCCTCGAGGGGCACGAGGTGTCCTTCCGTTGCCGATGCGGTATCTGTTGAGCATGCCACCGCAACAGCAGGGCCTGGCCAGTGCCGGACGCGGCACCGTCGAGCCCATGGTGATGCGGGCCTGGGACGCCTTCACGGGCATCGCCGAGCAGGTCGACCTGCAGGCTCCGACGAGGCTGCCCGGCTGGCGGGCGCACGAGGTGTGCGTGCACCTCGGCGCGTGGGACAACTACCTGGCGGTGCAGGGAATCATCGCGTCCGCGAGCGGGCAGCGCGACGGGGACCACGGCCGCACGAGCATCCCCGACCCCGACGAGGCCAACGCCATCATCACGCGGCAGGAGAAGGACGCGAGCCGCGAGGAGGTGCTCGCCGCCCTGCGCCGCGGCCGGCAGGAGGTCGAGCGGTACTTCGCCACCGGGGATACCTCGCTCGACACCGCGGCCGTCGTCTCGACGCTCGGCCCGCTGCCGCTGCTCAGCGTGTTGCTCGGGCAGTGCTACGAGCTGGCGGTCCACGCGCTCGACCTGGTGAGCGCCGGCGCTCCCGCCCCGCCCGAGGACCTGCTCCAGACCGGGCTGGCCGCGCTCGCTGACGTGACCGGAGCCGTGGCGCACCGGGTGGGCACTACCGACTCGACCACGACGCTGTGGACCCCGAACGGGGGATGGACCTTCAGTACCGCTGCAACAGGCTGGTCGACCACCCGGGTCGACGGCTCCCGCACACGCGGCACGGCAGTCGAGGGACGCACTCCCGTCGTTCTCGACTGCGCCTCCGGACGGATGAATCCCGTCGCCGCGCTGGCCCGGCGCCAGCTCAAGGTGCACAGCATGGCCGGGCTCACCCGGCTCGCCCCCATCGTCGAGAGCGTCCCGGGCATCCCCGGGGGGCCCACGCTGCGCCTGGCCGCCCGCGCGCTGTCGGGTGCCGGCGGGGTCGTCGGTCGGTTCACCCGTTCCTGAGCCAGCCCACCGGTTCCGCCCGCCCTGCCGCTCAGCGCTGCTTGCGGTGCCCGCCTTTCGGGGCGTCGAGCTTGGTGCCGCTCCACTCCCCCGCGACGTTGAGGTTGCCGGTCTGCACCAGGCCCGCGGTCGGGACGGCCTCGAGGATGTCGCTAGGCTCCACGTGCCCACTGCGCCCGGCCTTCGGCGTCAGCAGCCACAGTGAGCCGTCGTCGGACAGCTGACGGCGGGCATCGACTAGGGCGTCGACGAGGTCGCCGTCCTCCTCTCGCCACCACAGGAGCACGATGTCGACGACGTCGTACGCGTCCTCGGGTACGAGGTCCTCACCACTCGCGGCGCGCAACTCGTCGAGCAGGTCGCCCGGCACGTCGTCGTCGCCGTTGATGGACTGGACGAGGCTGCCTGCGGTGACGCCGAGGCGCTGCGCCCTGCTGGCCCCCTGCTGGCTGGGGGCTGTCACCGCGCGTCCCCCGCTGCTACTGCATGGATGTGGCTGCCTACCGTTCGCGCACAATGCGCGGTCGACAACAACGGGCCCTCCTTCGTCATGGGGGATCTGTCCCCACCAGTCCTGCCGATAGTCCACCCCGGCGCGACGGTCTGCGCAAGTGCGGCGCCCCCGACCGTGCATGCGGGTGGCGCTACCGCGGGAGCGTCCAGGGCGGGCGGTCAGCCGGCCAGGAACGACAGGCGAACGGTCCGCTCGCTGTTGTCGACGTTGAGGTCGACAAGCGCGATGCTCTGCCAGGTCCCGAGCGCGAGGCGGCCCGCGAGCACCGGCACCGTCAGCGAGGGGGCGACGAGGGCCGGCATCACGTGGGAGCGCCCGTGCCCGCGCGAGCCGTGCGCGTGGGCGTACCGGTCGTCGGCGGGCAGCAGGTCGGCCAGCACCCGCAGCAGGTCCTCGTCGCTGCCCGACCCCAGCTCGAGCACCGCCACGCCCGCTGTCGCGTGCGGGACGAACACTGACAGCAGCCCGTCACCGAGCCCCCGCACGAACGACTCCGCCTGCCCGGTGAGGTCGTGCACCGCCTCACGGCTGCCTGTCCGCACGGTCAGGGTGGTGGTCTGCATCAGCCACGTCTACCACCGCCCACCGACGACGGCTGCCCTACCTGCCGGTAGCCCCCTCCCGGTGACAGGATGAGGCGGCCGGACCAGGCGCCAGCGAAGGAGAAGCCGTGGCGAACGATTCCCGCCGGTACTCCGTCATCACCGACGGTCTGCCCAACCAGCTGCCCGACATCGATCCCGACGAGACCCGGGAGTGGCTGGACTCGCTCGACTCGGTGATCGAGACCGGTGGCCGCGGGCGCGCTCGCTTCCTGATGCTGCGCCTGCTCGAGCGGGCGCGCGAGAAGGCGGTCGGCGTCCCCGCGCTGCGCAGCACTGACTACCTCAACACCATCCCGCCCGAGAGCGAACCGTGGTTCCCGGGCGAGGAGGACGTCGAGCGCCGCATCCGCGCCTACATCCGGTGGAACGCTGCCGTCACCGTCAGCCGAGCCAACCGCAAGGGCCTCGAGGTGGGCGGCCACATCGCCACCTACGCGAGCGCGGCGAGCCTGTACGAGGTCGGCTTCAACCACTTCTTCCGTGGCAAGGACCACGGGGAGTCGGGCGACCAGGTGTTCTTCCAGGGCCACGCCTCCCCCGGCATCTACGCCCGCGCTTACCTCGAGGGCCGGCTGACCGAGACCCAGCTCGACGGCTTCCGGCAGGAGATCAGCGCCGCCCCGCACGGGCTGCCCTCCTACCCCCACCCGCGCCTGATGCCGGACTTCTGGGAGTTCCCGACCGTGTCGATGGGCCTCGGGCCGATCGCCGCGATCTACCAGGCGCGCTTCAACCGCTACCTGCACAACCGGCACCTGAAGGACACCAGCCGCAGCAGGGTGTGGTCGTTCCTCGGTGACGGCGAGATGGACGAGCCCGAGGCCCTCGGCGCCATCGGGGTCGCCGCCCGCGAGGAGCTCGACAACCTGATCTTCGTCATCAACTGCAACCTGCAGCGCCTCGACGGCCCCGTCCGCGGCAACGGCAAGATCATGCAGGAGCTGGAGTCGGTGTTCCGCGGGGCCGGTTGGAACGTCATCAAGGTGGTGTGGGGCCGCGACTGGGACCCCCTGCTGGCCCGCGACGTCGACGGCGCCCTCGTCAACGCCATGAACACCACGCCCGACGGGCAGTTCCAGACGTACTCGGTGGAGTCGGGCGCCTACATCCGCGAGCACTTCTTCGGCTCCGACCCCCGGCTGCGCCGCATGGTCCAGTCGATGAGCGACGACGAGCTGCGCCGGCTGTCGCGCGGCGGCCACGACTACCGCAAGCTGTACGCCGCCTACGCCGCCGCCGTGGCGCACGAGGGCCAGCCCACGGTCATCCTCGCCCACACCGTCAAGGGCTGGACTCTGGGCAAGGACTTCGAGGCCCGCAACGCCACGCACCAGATGAAGAAGCTGTCGGTCGACGAGCTCAAGGAGTTCCGCGACCGGCTGTTCCTGCCCATCCCCGACGCCGACCTCGAAGGCGAGCTGCCGCCCTACTACCGGCCGGCGGAGGACTCCGACGAGATCGCCTACATGAAGGAGCGGCGGGCCGCGCTCGGCGGGTCGCTGCCCACGCGGGTGGTGCGCGCCAAGCCGCTTGCCCAGCCGCCGGAGTCGAGCTTCGCCCTGCTGCGCAAGGGCTCGGGCAAGCAGCCGGTCGCCACGACCATGGCCTTCGTTCGGCAGCTGCGCGAGCTGATGAAGGACAAGGAGCTCGGCCCCCGCTTCGTGCCGATCATCCCGGACGAGGCCCGCACCTTCGGGATGGACTCGTTCTTCCCGACCGCCAAGATCTATTCACCGTTCGGGCAGCTGTACGAGGCGGTCGACCGCGACCTGATGCTGGGCTACCGCGAGTCGACCGACGGCGTCATCCTGCACGAGGGCATCAGCGAGGCCGGGGCGATGGGCTCGGTGATCGCCGCAGGCAGCTCGTACGCCACGCACGGGGTGGCGACCATCCCGGTCTACGTCTTCTACTCGATGTTCGGGTTCCAGCGCACCGGCGACCAGATGTGGGCGCTCGGCGACCAGATGGGCCGGGGCTTCCTGCTGGGGGCAACGGCCGGACGCACGACGCTCAACGGGGAGGGGCTGCAGCACCAGGACGGCCACTCGCTGCTGCTCGCCGCGACCAACCCCGCCTGCATCGCCTACGACCCGGCGTTCGGCTTCGAGATCAGCCACATCGTGCGCGACGCGCTCGACCGCATGTACGGCGAGCGCGACGAGGCCGTCTTCTACTACCTCACCGTCTACAACGAGCCGTTCCCGCAGCCGGCCGAGCCCGAGGGCGTCGACCCGGAGCAGGTGCTGAAGGGGCTCTACCGCTTCCGCCCGGCCGCCTCGGGCGAGGCGCGGGCGCAGGTGCTTTCGAGCGGTTCCGGGATGCTCTCGGCGATGCGGGCCCAGGAGCTGCTGGCCGAGGACTTCGGCATCGGGGTCGACCTGTGGTCGGCGACCTCGTGGAACGAGCTGGCCCGCGATGCCCTGGCCTGCGAGCAGCGGGCGCTGCTGCACCCGGACGAGCCTGCGCGGGTCCCGTACGTCACGCAGGTGCTGACGGGCGCTCCCGGGCCGGTCCTCGCGGTCAGCGACTGGATGTGCGCGGTGCCCGACCAGATCGCCCGCTGGGTGCCGGCGGACTGGTCCTCCCTCGGCACCGACGGCTACGGGCGCTCCGACACCCGCGCGGCGCTGCGGCGCCACTTCCACACCGATGCCCCGTCCGTCGTCGTCGCCGTGCTGGAGGCGCTGGCCCGCCGCGGTGAGGTCGAGGGGAGCGTGGTCAAGGAGGCCATCGAGCGGTACGCGCTGCACGACGAGCAGGCCGTCGACCGGGGGTCGGCCAGCGAGGCGGACGCGGCGCCCGTGTCCGACTGAGCGGCCTGCGCCCTGGCGGAGATGAGCGGGGCCGAGCGCATATCGGGGTGAGCCGGTGCCCGTCCCGGGTAGGCGAGCAGGGACCACCAATGCGGCACCGACCCCCGGAGGACAGGCACATGGAGCGCGGCAGCGACAAGCACACCCGCCGACTCGACGAGGCGATGAAGGGCGAGACGGCAGGGATGGTCTCGAGCGGCCACGACACCCATGCCGAGGAGTGGAAGTCGGCCGAGCCGTCCGGGGAGGACCAGCCGGAGGTGTCGCGCTCGCCCGAGGCGGTGCTCACCGGAGGCACGCCCAAGGGCATGGACGCGCAAGACGTCGAGGCCCGCAGTGAGCTGGCCCAGTGGCTCGCCCCGTCGCTGTTCCCCGCCGTCGGGCAGGTGCTGCTCGAGCACGCCCAGGATTCCGACGCACCAGACGCCATCATCGCCAAGCTCAGGGCACTACCGGCGGGGCGCGAGTACGACACCTTCGGCGAGGTGTGGAGTGACGTGTCCGGCGGGCGGGTCGAGTCCGAGCGTTTCTGAGACCTGCTCAGCGCTGGCGGCCGCCAAGGCTGGCGTCGCTTGGTCGGCCGCTCATGGCCCGAGCAGGGCCAGGGTCGCAGCGCGCAACTTGGGTGTCTGCGCTTGGACCAGCATGAACAGCGCTGCTCGGGCGAGGCGCTGCGCGGGGTGCTCAGTGCTCATCGCCTTGCCGCCCTGCGCGGCGACGCCGGCCGCGGTGGCCCGCAACGTCAGCTGCAGGGCCTCCGCTCGCAGCGCGATGCGTTCGTCGACGCACTCGGCCGCCGGAACGTCGTCGATCAGTTGGTAGGCCCGCTCGCGTACCTGATCAAGCGCCGCGGCCAGGCTGTCGGCGAGATCGACTGCACCGGCGGCGGTTCGGGCCGCTCCGCCGGCAGCGCGCAGCCCGTCGAGCGCTGCCCGGGCGATGCCGAAGGTGGCCGGCACGACGTTGGCGGCGCGGGCGGCGTCGGCCGCGCGCCACGTTTCGGCCGGCTGCTGAAGGACCACGGCTGACGCCGGAACGGTGACGCCGTCGAGGCGCAGCCCGACGGTCCGGGTGCCCTGCATCGACGCGAGCAGCAGCGGGGCGGTGGGGTGCAGGCCCGAGGGGGCGTCCGCACCGAGCGGCAGCAGCGCAAACATCACCTCACCGGTGTCGGTGAGGCTGCCGAGCGCGAGGACGTCGGCGACGCCCCACCCGGTCAGCCACGGGACGCTGCCGTTGATGCGCCAACCCGCAGGCGTCGGCGTCGCAGTGACGCCTGGCTGCGGACGCCGCAGGTGGCTGAACGCGACCGCCGCGAGCGTCGTCGAGCACAGTTGCGGCAGCAGGCGCTCGCGCAGCTCGGAGTTGGCCGTCGCGGTCAGCAGCGAGACGGGCATGTGGTGCTGGGTCCACACGAACCATGCATCCGGCCCGGCCCCCGCCAGCACCTCGGCCACCTCCCGGGTAGCGCCGGCTGACACACCACCGAGCGCCGGTGGCGCCACGATGGCCAGCAACCCGGCGGCTGCAAGTGCGTCGATCGTTGCGCGCGGAACGCCCTCGCGCTCGGCTCGAGAAGCGTCGGGCTCGAGCACCTGGGCCGCCAACCGTCGCGCGGCCGCGAGCGCGGCCTCATCCTCCATCCCCCGATCTTCACCCCGCCGGCAAGGAGTCCGCGCCCCGAGCGGGCGGTCATCACCGTGATGTGACCCGCATATCGCTTGCCGCAGGGCGGCGTGTTCCGACAGAAAGGAGAGACGCAGGAGGCTTGCATGGCACGACGGCAGATCCGGCACCTGGACGAGCACCCGCACCAGGCCGAGATCGCTGGGGTGCTGGCCGAGGTGCCCAACCTCAGCGACGACGAGCTGCGCCGGTTGGCAGCCGCTTGGCGCAACACGGTGCCCCTCGCCGAGGCGCGGCAGCGTGCCCTGTCTCCCGACAGTCCCTTGATTATCGACGTCCTGGCGGCGTTCGACACCATCGGCGCGCTGTATGAGGACGATGTGTTCAACCCGGCGTGCAACGAGGTGCACGACGGCCAGGTGGAGTCGGCTGTCGTCGTCACGGCGCTGCGCGCGATCCGCGACGCGGTGGCCGGGGCGTACGCCCGCCCCGTCCTCACCCGAGCGGAGCACCAGAACCTCACCCGGGCCTGGCGCTCGGTCTTCGCCCGGAGCCGGCGCAGTGAGCCCGACCTCGGGCCCGGCACGATCGCACTGCGCGAGCTGCTCGGGGCCTTGCCCCAGCTCGCGGACCGCTGCCACGACGCCGCCGCCGAGCGGCTGTACGACGGACTCGCCGTCGAGGGGATGACCCGCTGCGACGACGATGCCGACCAGGCGCGCCAACAGGTGCTCGACGCCTTGCTGCGCACGCACCGCCGCCGGGTCTGGACCCTCGTGCAACGCTCGGTCGCCGAGCGGGTGGGGCGGGGCTGCTCCCGGTGCCACCGGTCGGCCGCGCGCGGCGAGCTGTACGGCGACGACGAGCGCGTGCTGGCGGTGTGCTGCGAGGCTGCGAGCGCGCTGATGGTGGGCGACGTGCTGCCGCACGAGCTGACGTCGCGGCTGATGCATCCGGTCCGGCACCTGGTCGAACTGCAGACGACGAAGTAGGCGAGCCGATTCATCGCCCCCTCACCGTCCGGTAGCAGCTGGCCGGTAACAGGCACTGCCTTCGGGTAGGACCACCGCATGACCGACACCGGCGAGCAGGGGTTTGCCCATCAGGACCCGGCACAGCGGGCCGGCGTGGGGGGCGGCGCCGTGCCCGACGATCAGTCCGAGGGGCAGGCCGAGACCTCGATGCTGGGCACCGACGAGGGCGCGACCGAGGCCGCCGACAGCGCCGGCAGCGCCGACAGCGCCGGCATGTCCACCGGCGGCCCGACGGGTCCTGCTGCCCAGGCCCCCAAGACGACGGGCTGACCCGCCGCCGGCTCAGCCGCCGCCAGCTGACCCGCGACTCGGCGTCAGTCCGCGTGCCGCCCTGACCAGGCAAGGAGCCGCTCGGCGTCCCAGGTGGTGACGACAGTGTCGGCGGCGACGCCGCACGCAGCGGCGCGCTCGCAGCCGTAGGGCTGCCAGTCGAGCTGGCCGGGGGCGTGTGCGTCGGTGTCGATCGAGAGTAGGCAGCCGGCCTCCACGGCCAGCCGGAGCAGCCGCTTGGGCGGGTCCAGGCGCTCGGGGCGAGAGTTGATCTCGACGGCCACCCCGAATCGCTCGCAGGCGGCGAAGACGAGCTCGGCGTCGAACGTCGACTCCGGCCGCTTCTTGCCGACCACCAGCCGGCCGGTGCAGTGCCCCAGGATGTCGGTGTGCGGGTTGGCGACCGCGGCCACCATCCGCCGGGTCATGTCGGGCTCGGGCATCCGCAGGTGGGAGTGCACGGAGGCGACCACGACGTCGAGCCGGGCCAGCAGCTCGTCCTCCTGGTCGAGCCGTCCGTCGTCGAGGATGTCGACCTCGATGCCGGTCAGCAGCCGGAAGGGTGCCAGCTGCTCGTTGACCCGCTCGACCTCGTCGAGCTGGGCGCGCAACCGCTCCGGCGACAGGCCGCGGGCGACCGTGAGCCGGGGGCTGTGGTCCGTGAGCACCGACCAGTCGTGGCCCAGGGCGCGGGCGGCCTCGGCCATCTCCAGGATGGGGGACCCGCCGTCGGACCAGTCACTGTGGGTGTGGCAGTCACCACGGATGGCGGCACGCAACTCGGCCCCGCCCTCGACGACCGGCCGCCCGCCGGTTGCTTCGAGCCGCCGCAGGTAGACCGGCACCTCTCCCTGCGCCGCCTCGGTGATCACCTTGGCGGTGACGTCGCCGACACCGGTCAGCTCGCGGAGGGTTCCTGCCGCGACGCGCTCTGCCAGCTCCTGCTCACTCAGATTGGCGACCACGCCTGCTGCCGTGCGGAACGCCCGGACGCGGTACGTGGGCTCATGCGAGCGTTCGAGCAGGTAGGCGATACGGCGCAGTGCCGCGAGGGGGTCTCCGGCTCCGATCTCCGGCTGGGTCGTCACGCGCCCAGTCAAGCAAACCCCGGTCCCGTGACCACGCCGGGCTGGGGCTAGGGCCGGCCCGGCAAGCAGGCCAGTGCTGCGCGGCTGTCAGCCGCCGAGCAGCGCCTGCAGCTCGGCGTCGATGTCGACCTCGTCCGACTCGCTCCCGGCTGCCACCGTCGAGTAGCTGTCCTCCAGGAACTCGCCAACCTCGTCGAGCGGGAGCGCGAAGGTCGCCACACCGTGCGGGCTGCTGGTGCGCAGGAACAGCTGGTCGGCCTCGCCTCCGCTGCCGGGCCACAGGGTCACGTCGCCGGTCCCGACGGGCCGCGTGCGGCCGTCGTCCAGCAGCTCGCGCGCGAAGGTCCAGACCACCCACTCGTCCTGGTCGACGAGGAACTCGACCTCGACTGCCCACGGGTTGCTGGCGCGGAAGCGCAGCCGGGAACTCACCGGCACCTCGCCAGAGGGAGTGACGAGGAGTAGCACCGTCTCGCAGACGATGCTGGGTGCCGACACCGACATGGGCTTCCTCCGCGCTCGGCTGACTGGGGCTCAGTCAGTCCTTCAGCACGCTTAACGAGCCCTGTGTCCAGGGGTGACGGCCTGATCAGGTGACTCGGTGTGGTGACCGTCACACTTCGCCGCCTCGAGAGGCGTCAGAGCATCGCTTCCACGAGGTGCGGGCCGGGCTCCCGCAGCCCCTCTGCCAGCGCGCCGACGAGGTCGTCGGCATTCTCGACCCGCCGGGCGGGGACGCCGTAGCCGGTGCCCAACGCGACCCAGTCGACGCGTGGGGAACCGAGGTCCGTCAGCGAGCGGGACGCGTGCCCGGGCTCGGTGACGCCGGCCCGGGCCAGCTCGGTCTGCAGAATGCGGTAGGTGCCGTTGGCCGCGACGACCACGGTGACGTCGAGCTGCTCGCGTGCCATGGTCCACAGCGCCTGCGCGGTGTAGAGGCCGCTGCCGTCGGCCTGGAACGCGATGACCGATCGGTCCGGGCAGGCGATGGCGGCCCCCGCAGCGCTGGGCAGCCCCTGCCCGATCGCGCCGCCGGTCAGCGACAGGACGGTGTGGCGAGGCGCATTCGCGGACGCCGGGAAATAGGCGCCGGCGCTGGACAACGCCTCCTCCACGACGATCGCCCCTTCCGGCTGCAGCGCGGCGATCGCCTGGCACAGCGAGCGGGCGTTCAGCGCGCCGGTCGGGACCTCCGGCGACCCGCAAGATGGCCCAGGTGCCGGCTTGGCCGTGCCTACCTCGTCGGCGAGAGCGCATAGAGCAGCGACGACATCGTCCCCCGGCGCGGCGAGCGGCACTGCCGTCGTGCCCTCGGGCACCTCCGAACTCGGGACGCCCGGGTAGCCGAAGAAGGCCACCGGGCTCGGCGCGCCCGCCAGCACCATGGCCCCGACACCGCTCAGTGCCTCCCGTGCGGGCTCCGGGAAGTAGGGCAGCTTGTCGACGACGGGCAGCCCGGCGCCCCGCTCGGCCCGCGCGGGGAACTTCTCGGTCAGCAGCCGGCATCCGGTGGCGGCGGCGACCCGACCGGCCGCGCGGACCCCCGCCTCGGTCAGCGCGGCGCCGCCGAGCAGCAGGACGCCGGGCGTCGCGTTCCGCAGCGCCGCCGCCGCCGCCGTGACACGCTCCTCGCCGACGACAGCCGGGGCCACCGGACGTGCCGCGCCTCCGGGCAGGTGCCCGACGCTCTCGTCGACGACTCCCCACTGCGCATCAGCGGGAACGATGAGAGTCGCCACCTGCCCCGGAGCCGAACGGGCGGCGGCGAGCGCCGCAGCGACGTCACCCGCCAGGGCATCGGCACTGTCGCTGCTGCGGACCCATCCCGACACGGGACGTACCAGGGAGTCGATGTCGCTGGTCAGCGGCGCGTCCCAGACACGGTGCCAACTGGCGTGGTCGCCGACCACGTTCAGCAGCGGCGAGTGGGCACGCCGGGCGTTGTGCAGGTTGGCGAGCCCGTTGGCGGTGCCCGGTCCGAGGTGCAGCAGCGTCATCGCCGGCCGCTCGGCCATCCGGGCGTAGCCGTCGGCGGCGCCGGTCGCGACCCCTTCGAACAGGGTCAGGACCGGGCGCATGCCCGGCTCGCCGTCGAGCGCATGCACCAGGGGCATCTCGGTGGTGCCGGGGTTGGCGAAGCAGACGTCGACGTGGCCCGCCAGGGCAGTGGCAATGAGGGACTCGGCGCCGTTCACGCGCCCTCGTTCCCCGTGAGCACGGTGAGGTTTGCGGCGGCCACGAGGGGCGCTCCCGTCCGTTCCTGCAGCTGCTCGAGGGTCATCCCGTCGACGATCTCGCGCACCACGAGGCCGTCCGGTGTCACGTCGATCACCGCGAGATCGGTGAACACCCGGTCGACGACCCGCTCGGCGGTCAGCGGGTAGCTGCACCGCTCGACGATCTTGGGCTGGTTGTCCCGGGTCTGGTGCGTCGTCATCACGAGCACCTTCTTCGCTCCGACCGCGAGGTCCATGGCGCCGCCGACCGCGGGGGGCATCGCCTCGTCGCCCGTCGCCCAGTTGGCGAGGTCACCGGTGCTGGAGACCTGGAAGGCGCCGAGGACGGTGAGGTCCAGGTGGCCGCCGCGCATCATCATGAAGGAGTCGGTGTGGTGGAAGTAGCAGCCGCCGGTGACCATCGTGACCGGGGCCTTGCCGGCGTTGATCAGCTCGGGGTCCTCCTCGCCCGGCGGCGGTGCGGCGCCCATCCCGAGCAGACCGTTCTCGCTGTGAAAGATGACCTCACGCCCGGGCAGCAGGTGGTCGGCGACCAGGGTCGGCAGGCCGATGCCGAGGTTGACGTACGCACCGTCGGGGATGTCGCGCGCGATGCGGGCGGCCAGCTGGGTCTTGTCGAGCGGCCGGGCTCGGACGGGGGTGGCAGCGGATGGGGTGGCGGCAGGTTGGGTCGCCGCAGGTTGGGTCGCCGAAGGTTGGGTCGCCGATGGTTGGGTCGCCGATGGTTGGGTCACTGTGCTACCTCCACGACGCGGTCGACGAAGATCCCAGGCGTGACGACGCATTCAGGGTCGAGCGCACCGAGCTCCACGATCTCACGCACCTGCACGACGGTCAGCGCCGCCGCCGTCGCCATCGTGGGGCCGAAGTTGCGCGCGGCCGCGTGGTAGGTCAGGTTGCCCCACCGGTCGGCGCGGTCGGCCTTGACCAGCGCGACGTCGCCGGGCAGCGGGGGCTCGAGCACGTGCAAGCGCCCGTTGATCTCCCGCACCTCGCGGCCCTCGGCGAGCGGCGTCCCGGCGGCGGTGGGAGTGAAGAAGCCTCCGAGCCCCGCGCCCGCGGCCCGCATCCGCTCGGACAGCGTGCCCTGCGCGACGAGCTCGAGCGCTACCTCGCCAGCGCGGTAGCGCTCCTCGAACCACACCGAGCCCGAGCTGCGCGGGTAGGAGCACACGATGCGCCGCACCCGGTGCTCCTTGAGCAGCAGCGCAACCCCGGACTCGCCCGAACCGGCGTTGTTGGTCACCACGGTCAGCTGGTCGGCGCCGCTGTCGAGCAGCGCGGCGAGCAGTTCCTCCGGAATACCCGCATCGCCGAAGCCGCCGATGAGGAGGGTCGAGCCCGCCGTGATGCCGGCGACCGCCTCCGTGGTGGAGCCCACCCTCTTGTCGATCATCGGCCCGAGCCTAGCGCGGGCGTTGCGCGCCTCACCCGACGGTCGCGAAGACGCTGACGTCGCCTGCGTGCGCGAACTGCAACGTCACGGCCGCGGTCTCCTTGGCGACCAGCGGCGCGCTCGGCGGCAGCGTGGCCGCGGAGCCGGCACCCGTGGCGGTGAGGCTCACCGTGCCGCCGGCCGGGACCGGCACCCGGCTGGGGACGAGCGTGGCGGATCCGAGGTTGGTCGTGACGCCGACGAGGGCGTCGTCCCCGGCCGTCGCACGAGATGAGTTGGCGATGCGCAGCACGATGGCGGCACCGCCTCCCGCCCGCGGTAGAACCTGAGCATCGGTGACGACGAGGTCACCAGCAGTCGCCGAACCCAGTCGAGCCGGGGTGCCGCCGCTCGACGGCAGGTTCGTGACGGCCGGCGGCCCGGCTGAACGCGAGCACGAGGCCGCAGCTGCAGCCAGCGCCACCGCGGTGAGCACGCTCCGGCTGCAGAACATCAGACCGGCCGATAGCAGACCACGCCCTGCTCCACCGCGGAGTGGAGGCGCCCGGTGGCCACGAGCAGGTCGAGGTGCGCACCGGTCTCGGTCACCGCGAGCATGCGGTTGAAGGGGTTCATGTCGTCGAGGTGGTGCTCGCGCCGGGTCCAGGTCAGCTGCCGGGCAGCTTCGGCTGCCGTCACAGCCCCCGCCTGAACCGCAGCCTGGGAGGCGGCGAGGCGCTTGTCGTGGTGCTCGACGAGCTCGTCCACCCTTGCGTGCACGCTGGGAGCCGTCGGTCCGTGGGCAGGTAGCAGCACGGTGTCGGGCATCGCCCGGACCAGCCGCAGCGAGTCGAGGAAGTCCCCCAGCGGCAGCGGCCCCGGCTCGGGCACGAACCCGATCGAGGGGGTGATGTGCGGCAGGACGTGGTCGCCGGCGAACAGCAGGCCCGCTGCGGCGTCGCGGAACACGACGTGGCCGCGGGTGTGTCCCGGGGTCGGGACCGCCTGCAGCGACCGCTGCCCCAGCGAGACGTCGACCTGGTGCGCCGTGTCGCCGTCGGCTCCTTCGCCCAGCCACTCGTCGGGCGCCTCCCACGGTCCTGTCTCGGACGTCTCCTCGCCCCGAAGCAGCTCGATCTCGTCGGCCAGCCGAGCGGCTCCACACGCCCGCAGTCGCAGGAGCGGCCCCGAGCCGCCACCACCAGCCAGGACCCGGCGCACCGAGGGCCGCTCGGCGACGCCCAGCGCGACCCGCGTGCCGTACTTCTGCCGGAGCGTGATGGCGAGCGTGTAGTGGTCGCGATGGACGTGGGTCACCAGGACCCGGCGGATGTCGCCGGGTTCGGCGCCGATGGTCAGCAGGCCGGCGGCAAGCTGCTGCTCCGCCTCCGGCTGGGCCCATCCGCCATCGATCAACACCAGGCCGTCGGCGTCGGTGATGGCGTAGACGTTGACGGCCCGGAGCGCATCGTTGGGCAAGGGCAGCGGGATGCGCGTGACGCCTGGGGACACGGTCTCGGCTCCGGGGTCTGCCCAGGCGGTTCGGCTGCTCACCTGCCCGAGTCTGCCGCAGCGGCAGCGGGCCACGGGTTCGCCCGCCCTGCGCTGGACCTTGCAGCTTCCTCCGCTTCAGGCCACCTGCAACTGCGCGGCGCTCACCCACGCCTCCACGAGCACGCACCGGTCGGCGACGGTGACGGCGTAGACGACCCTGCCCTCCCACCCGGCGCTTCCGCGACGCCACTCGGCGAGCAGCCCCGCCCAGCGGCCCGGATGGTCGGGCACACCGGTTACCCAGCAGTGCCGGTGGCTGACCGCACGGGGCCGACCGGCAGCCGCGTCGACGTCGTCCGGTGCTGTAGTGGTGACCGACTGCGAACGCTCAGCCAGCGTCCGCCCCCGTCGGCCCGACATCCCACCTGTCATCGAGACAGCATGCCTCATCCCTCGAACGCATGTTCGATTCGGCTCGTCAAACAATGAGGTGTTTCACTGCTTGCGGGCTGGTAGCAAGAGTTAGCACGCGTTATGCTGCAAGCACCCCACCTACCAAGGGGGCCGGTCATCGGCCGGGAGCAGCATCGGTCCAGCCAAGCCTGTCGGACCAGGGCACGAGGCAAGCGGCGGCCGATCCTCGAGATCGCCGCCCGCCATCCAAGGAAGGCAATCCAAGCATGGCTCAGTCAAAGACCTCCACTCAGAGCGAGACAGTTACCGCCAGCGTCGACCTCGTCGTCGAGGAGGGCGACCAGGGTCTGAAGGGACCCGCCGGGCCCGTTGGCACCGCCGGCGAGCGCGGCGACAAGGGCCCCAAGGGCCCAGCCGGCGCCCCCGGAGAGCCGGGCGACAAGGGCGCCAAGGGACCGACCGGTCCGGTTGGCCCCGTTGGTGAGCGCGGCGAGAAGGGCCTAGAAGGTCCGCAGGGCGAGCAGGGCCCCGAGGGCCTGACCGGCCCGCAGGGCGAGAAGGGCCTGCCCGGATCCACGGGCCGTCCAGGCGAGCAGGGCGAGCAGGGCGAGCAGGGCCCCCAGGGCCTGCGCGGCGAGCAGGGCCCCAAGGGTTCCGTCGGCGAGCAGGGCCCGCAGGGCGAGCAGGGTGAGCAGGGCGAGCAGGGTCTTCGCGGCCTCACCGGCGAGCGCGGGCTGCAGGGCGAGAAGGGCGAGCAGGGCCTTCGCGGTCTGCAGGGCGAG